>VTLG01009519.1_pt1 | contig 29256 bp, 48 predicted proteins | sample 4694571 | NCBI WGS metagenome assembly VTLG01 (sample SAMN12604809, study PRJNA352737) | marine metagenome | biome: ENVO:00000447; feature: ENVO:00000209|ENVO:00000569|ENVO:01000036; material: ENVO:00002151; isolation source: viral sequences binned using virsorter ...
AAATATAAAGTAAGAATTAGAGTAGCAAGAGAAAGTGCAACAAGAGATTATGTACATTTATTAGTACAAGATGTGCCTAATAGAAGCTATATACTATTTCACAGGGGTAATACTGCAAAAGATACAAGTGGTTGTATTCTAGTAGGTTTAAAACGTAAACAAGACTTTGTTAGTAACTCTACTTTAGCTATGGATTTACTAATGAAAGAAATTATAAATTTAGGCGGTGAAAATATTAATTTAATAATCAAAAACAAATAATATGAACAATTTAATAACATCTTTATTTACAAGCAAAAAAACGTGGATTGCTTTGTCGTCAATAATAATTCCAATTATTGCAAGATTTTTAGACGTTGACGAAGTACACGTTAAAGAAATTTGGGTTTCTCTTTTAGCATTATTAGGAGGGGTAAGCTTACAAGATTTTGGAAAAGCAAAGAAATAATAGATACAGATTAAAGCCACACGAAATAGTGGCACTAAAAAAAATGAGGGAAACCGACACAAGAAATGTTCTTGTCGTTGGTGACCTTCATTGTCCATGGGATTTAGATTCGTATTTGCCATGGGTTGTTGAACAATATAATATATGGAATTGTACACAAACAATCTTTATCGGTGACCTGCTGGATTCGGCAGGATATTCGTACCATGAGCAAAATCCAGATTTACCTTCAGCTGGTGATGAATTAAATTATGCTATAAAAAGAGTACAAAGATGGTACAACGAATTTGATGAAGTTGGTACAAAAGTAATTATTGGAAACCATGATAGAATGGCATCTAGGAAGATGATGACAGGTGGCATACCGTCAGCATGGTTAAAATCATATAATGAAGTGTTAGGTACACCTAATTGGGAATTTGTAGAAAGATATGTACAAGATGGCGTACAGTATGTTCATGGTGAAGGTGGTACTGCAAGAACTAAATGTAGAGCCGATATGATGAATACAGTACAAGGACATTTACACACACAATGTTATACTGAACATTATGTAGGTAGAAACTTTAGAGTATTTGGAACACAAGTAGGAACAGGTATAAATTTTACAAATCTTAGTTTTAATTATGCTAAAGCAGGTAAAAAACCCGCAATAGGTTGTGCAGTAATACTTAACAATGGTACACTACCTATAAACCTTTTAATGCCTTTATAATGAAGCCTAAGCATCAATTACCTATAATGATAGTATGGGCATTTGTACTTATTATATTAGCAACCTTTATATAACTTTCTTAACATTATAATTGTTAATAACTTTCTAACCAAATTATGTTAGTAATTAATTTTATTGTATATTTGCAGTATGTTTAACAATAAAAATAATAAAATGAAAAAAAAATACATAACAAGAACTTTAACATTTAAAAATTCAAATAAAAAAAAACAAGCAAAAGTATTAGAAGTTTGTATAGATAAATTTATAAAAGATAGACAATGTAAATTTGTTGATTATTATTTAATAGATACAAATAAAGTACAATTACTTGGAGTAATAAAATAAATAAAAATAAGAAAATGTATAAATTAATTAACAGGAAAACAAAAGCAGTTCATTTATTTAACAATGAACAGTACAGAAAGTTCTTTGAACTAAAAAAAGCAACTAAGCAAAGAAAAGTATCTTATGAGCATATAGGAGATAAATATTATAGTTATGATGTATCATGGTTTGCTAATAATTATGAAGATTATGATATTATAAACCTTAAAGATGAAATGTATAATGATATAGTAAATATTGCATTAGCAGTAGCAACTGTTACTGTTGTAGTAGCTATAACTAAAATAGTTATGTTATGGATATAATCGTAGAACAATATACATTTTACAATGATGGTAATTTGTATTCTAATATACAAAGAGCTTCTGGTAAAAGACAATACGAAGATGTGCCAGAAAAAGCAGATTTATCAATAATAATTGTAGGAACAGAAAAACAAAATAATGTATTATTTAAAAAATATATAAAACAACATGATTTAGCATTAGATGAATGTTTTGATATTACAGAAAATTTATATAAAGTACATTATAATACGTTAAAAAAACGATATATTAATAACAATAAAAAAGCATTTATAGTATAGGTTAAAATTGTTTACCTTAAAAAACAATAAATATTAAATATATAAAAATGGCATTATTAAAAACAAGTAAAGTTAAAAGTGTACAAGCAAATGGTACTTGGGAAGGTAAATTTGGTTTAATGTACAAATTTGAAGTAGTTATGGAAAATGGAAATTCAGGTGAATATTCATGTAAAACAAAAGATCAAGAAAAATTTATTGTAGGTGAAGAAGTGCAATATGAATTTGAAGATGGTAGATTTCCTAAAATTAAACCTTATTACAACAAAGGTAATTTTCCATATACAAAAGGTGGTAGTGAAAATTCTGATAGACAAAGATTAATTATTAGACAAAGCACACTTAAAACAGCAGTAGAATACCTTAAAGGTGCTGAAGCTTCTTTAGAAGAAGTTTTTATAGCAACAGAAAAAATGATAGAGTTTATTATGAAAGAGGATAAAAGTAAGTCAAACGAAAATACAGATGATTTACCATTTTAAATTATAAGAGGTGTAGTTATTGATAGACAACAACATAAATTAGTATTAACATTAAAATTAATTTACAAAGCGGTGCTACACCTCTTTTTTTAAAACACATAATTATGAATGAATTACAAAAAATAGATAGAGTATTAAACATTACAAGTAAAGTTTGTAATGTAGATTATAAACTATTAAAAACAAAAAGCAGAAAATTAGAACTAAATTTAGCTAGACAAATAGCTTGTGTATTATCTATGAAACATTTAGGCATACATAAGGTTAAGGTTGCAAAACGTATTAATAGAGATAGAACAAGTATGAACCATTATATGAGAAACCATGAAAACAATTATAATGGTTGGAAAATATACCAAGATAAATACGATGAAGCATTTGCAAAGCTATTAAAAGGTAACAAAAAGCGTAAAATACTACATAAAAATAAATTTACTAATATTGTAAGTAAAATTCAAACAATTTATTGTGAAGCACCTGATGTTACAATTACAGTTACGTGTGGTAAATATAAACATGAATTTTATGTAGGTGTATTTAATTTTGATAAAGATATAAATACTATAAAAAAAGCATTTGAAAAATACGATTATAAAATAGATTATAAAACTTATGAAGGATAAGCCGACTTTTTGGGCAGTCTTACCTGCTAATGTACGTTATGCAGATATAACACCAAATGCTAAATTATTATATGCAGAAATAACTGCATTACAACAAATGAATGGTGAGTGCTTTGCTACAAACAGATATTTTTCAAAGTTATATAATAAAAACAAAGTTACAATTTCACGTTGGATTAAAGAATTAAGAGATAAGGGTTTAATTAATGTTACAATAGTATATAAAGAGGGTACAAAAGAAATTGCAAATAGGTATATAGATATTTGTGATGAGGGTAATAGCATTAATGTTAAGCAGCTATTAACAAAAAAGTTAAAGAATAATAATACAAGTAATAATAATAATACTACGTATAGTAATAAAAAGCGTTTTAAAAAGCCTTCTATTAATGATATTATTGTTTATTGTGAAGAACGTAATAATAATATATGTGCTGAAACATTTTATGATTTTTATGAAAGTAAAGATTGGAAAATTGGAAAAACAAAAATGAAAGACTGGCAAGCTGCAATACGAACTTGGGAGAAACGTGATAGTAAAAGCAATAAATCTAAAATTGACACACATTTAGAAGAATATTTAAAAGGAAAAAAATACTTATGAAATTACAAAACTATATAATTGATAATATTAAAATTGAAGATTATCCAAAATTTTGTGACGCATATCTAAGTTATGCGGAAGATGAAAAAGGAAAACCATTAAGTGATTATGAATTAGAAAAATGGCAAGAGGATAATTACGATAAGTTTTATCAAATGATATTAGAAACAAAAATATGAAAACACTAAAAGAATATAGCATTAAAGAACTAACTGCAAAAGTGTATGATTTTATTACAAGAGCAAATATTGAAATACGTGGTAAATTAGATGGTAAAGAAATAGCAGGACAATCAAAATGGTTTGCAAAAGATTTGCAAGTAAGAAATAATTTTAAAAATTTATATCTACATAATATACAAGACGCTTTTTATGAAGGTGTACGTGATGAACAAGAAGATAAATTTATAATTATGAATATACCGACTTATTTTAGGTGGGTTAGAAAACATAAAAAAAGATTAGATCAAGCATATTATGAAGTACATACATTAAACAAACCAGCAGCAGAAGTACCATATTATCATAAACCTAAAAAATTATTAAAGTGAAAATATTAAATTTATATGCTTGTCTTGGTGGTAATAGATATAAGTGGAATGAAGTTAAAAATGATATTAAAGTAACAGCAGTAGAAATTGATCCAGAATGCGCAAGATTATACCAAGATAGATTTCCTAATGATAAAGTAATAATAGCAGATGCACATCAATATTTATTAGATCATTACAAAGAATATGATTTTATATGGAGTAGTCCACCATGTCCTACACATTCTTCTTTTCAACATTCTATGAAAAATAAAAGAAAAATGAAATATCCAGACATGAAGCTGTATGAAGAAATAATTTTATTAGATAATTTTTATAATGGAAAATATTGTGTTGAAAATGTTATACCTTATTATGAACCATTAATACCAGCAAAAAAAAGAGGTAGACATTTATATTGGACTAATTTTTATTTACCATATAATTTAAATGAAAGAAAAGCACCTACAATGACAAGAACAAAAGATGAATTAAACGAATGGATTAAATTTTATGATTATGATTTTAATAAATATAAAGGTAAAAAAGATAAAAGAACTATTGCAAGAAACTTAGTAGATTATGAAGCTGGTAAAACAATATTTGAAACAATGCTTGGAATAACTAAAACAGAAAATATAAAACAAACAAATTTATTTTAATTATGAAAACAAAAGAAATTATAAAAACATTATTAACTGAAAACCCACAATTAAGAGATAGTGATGCAAAATTAAAATGTAGGTTTTGGACAAATGAATTAAAAACAAGAGGTATAGATACAAAACAAATAACTGCACATGAATTTTTAGTAATGCTATCACAAAACAAATTACATAATGCAGAAGGATTAACTAGGATGCGTAGAAAGGTACAAGAAGAACACGAACATCTAAGAGGTGAATTATATAAAGAAAGACAAACTACACAACAAAATAAGATGAAAGCTAAATTAGGATATAATATAAATTTGAGTTGTCAAATACCAAAAAAAAAAATAATAAAACCATATACAATAGGTAGTTACGATGAGTACTAAAAAACCTATAAGCAAATTAAAAAAAGAACTTGATAAGTGGTTCAGCTTGTATATAAGATTAAGAGAAGCTACAAATCAAGGAATAGCACAATGCTTTACTTGTGGTAAAATTGATTATTACAAAAAACTACAATGTGGACACTTTCAAAGTCGCAGACACCATGCAACAAGATGGAATGAATGGAATTGTCAAGTCCAATGTGTACGTTGTAATATGTTTTCAGGTTCAGGTGAACAATGGAAGTTCGGCATGAATTTAAATGCAAAGTATGGTGATGGTACTGCTAATGAACTACAATTTTTAGCACAAACAACTATAAAGAAAATCAGGGTTGAATATGAAGAAGATATACGATATTATAAGGCACTTGTTAATAACTTAAAAAAGGAAAAAGGAATTGAATAAATATTTTTTTATATTTGAGATATGAAAAAAATAATATATGCTAATAAAGAACATGAAGTTATAGTTAGCAATTATATTACAATGATAAAAGAATTTGTTAGAGATGTATCTAATGATGTACGATGGAAAAATTATAACCAAGTGTTTGATATAATTGTAGATTATCACAACAATTATGGTAAAAATACTAAAGAAAATAATTATTGGGATTGGTTAATGATATTGCCAATTAACCTATCTGTAATGACAAATGGTTTTTTAGCAGCAGTAGAAACAAAAAGAAATAAAACATTAGTAAATTCATATAGAGTTTTAATAAATGAAATGCTACACGATGTAGTAGAGAAAATAGAAAAATTAGAACCTTACAATGAATGATATATATAATATATTAGCAAAACTATTACCTAAATATGAAAATATTGCTGGTTTATATACAAAAGATAAAAACGAAATAGATGATAGTGTACAAGAGTTAATGTTATATTTTATGCAAATGAACGTACAAATACTTGAAGATATATATAGAAAAGATGGTGAAGAAGGATTGTTAAAATATGGTGCAGTAGCTTTAAAAAGAGCATTAACAAGTAAAAGATCAGCATATTATTACAAGTATAAAAAGTATTATGCTAACCTTATAAATTTAAGTTACAAAACAACTACTACACAAAATAATTTTCACAAAAGCATATATAATATAGCACAAGAAATAGAAGAAGATATTAAAGAGCAAAAGATACAAAAAATAGAAGCTGAACTAAATAAGTTACATTGGTACGATAAAAAAGTATTTGAATTATACTATGAAGGACATACATTAGATAGTTTAGCTAAAGAAACAAAAATAAGTAGAAATAGCTTATATACTACAATAGATAAAGTAAGAACTATATTAAAAAAAGAATTGGTAAATGAATAAATTTTTTACATCTGATGAAGTATATAAAGATAGATTAGATATATGCAGGAGTTGTATATATTATTTTAAACCGACAGGACAGTGCAGACGGTGTTTTTGTTTTATGAAAATCAAGGCTAGATTGTCAACTCAAAATTGTCCTGAAAAATATTGGAATAAAACAACTACAATAGAAACACCAGAAGGATTACCTGAAGAAATAATAGAAGAAGTAAAAAAACTATATCCTGATATAAAAAATGGAAAAGCAAAAAACCAAGAAGTTAAAAAAAGAATGATAGAACTATACAATACAATACATCAAACTAATTATAATACAGGAACTAATTGTAGTAGTTGTTTAAATAGTTGTTTAAATGGAATAAAAGATATTTATAATTTATACAAATGATAGAATTTTTAAGACACGCAACAGGACTATGCGGTGAGCCACACCCAAGTTTATTAACTTTGTTATTTGGAACACCAATATTAGGATATTTATTAATGAAATTTAAAAACAAAAACAAATGAGTATATTTTTTGGAATAATAGTAGGTTTTTTTGTGTTTGCTTTTATTATTATAAGTTATTTAGAATATAGAGCTGACTTACACGAAATGCACATATTAAAAGATAAATTAAAAAAATATGAAGAACAAGAAAAAATTAAAAATACCTAATTACTATATTGGCAAAGTATATGGTTATGAAGCTAGAAAGATTATAGAAGATTACGATTTAGGTTTTAATGTTGGTAATGCAGTAACGTATTTGCTACGTGCAAGTCGCAAACATAAAACACCAACAGAATGTATAGAAAAAGCAATAAACCATTTATATTTTGAATTAGATGTAATAAAAAATAAGAAATGACTTTATATAAATGTGAATGTGGTGAGGTAGAAAAAGAAATAAGTAAATCTACTATTGTACTAAGAGATGGCAAGTGGGTAGTAAAAGAAGCATTGTGTGATTGTGGTAAGTATATGAAAAGTGAAATAGTAGAAGGTATGCCTGATTTAATAAGAACTGAACCTACATTAAGCAAAAAACGTGATATGTTGTGGGATAGTGCAAAAGAAAAACTAATAGGAGATAGAGGTGTAAATGAAGATTTTAAATAATGAAAATAACTAATGAGGATAATATGGATTTAATGTCAAGATATGATGATAACTACTTTGATTTTGCTATAACAGACCCACCTTACAATCTGAATTTTAAATATAATGAGTACAAAGATAATTTAAGTGAAAAGGAATATAAAGATTGGTGTTTTAAATGGTTTTCAGAGCTAGAAAGAATATGTGAAAAGGGTATTTTTATTAGTTGCGGAATAGACAATTTAGGATTATGGCACGAAATAAAAAAACCTAAATGGGTTTTATGTTGGCATAAACCTGCTGCTATGGGTAGAAGTAGAGTTGGTTTTAATAATTGGGAACCGATATTATTTTATGGCAAGGTTGCAAAGCAAGGGGTTGATGTAATAAAAGCACCAATAACACCTGACCCCACAATGAATTTTCACAGTTGTCCAAAGCCTGTAAAATGGTCTGAACGTATATTGCATAATTTTTGCGTAGATGGGGATAAAATAATAGATATTTTTTTAGGAAGCGGAAGTACCGCAATAGCCTGTCATAATTTAGGGTATGATTTGACAGCTTGTGAGATAGATAAAGAGTATTACGACAAAGCGATAAAAAGAATAGAACAACATAAAGCACAAAAAAGAATATTTTGAAGTTTGTAATAAAGGATAATAAAGATAAGCAAAGTTTGATAAAGTATCTTAAAGAATTAGGCAGTGATTATGTAGTTGAGGTTAAAAAACAAAAAAACAATAGATCAATGATGCAGAATAATTATTATTGGAAATGTATAGTACAAGTATTAGCAGAAGAACTTGGTTACTTTAATGATGAAATGCACGATACACTAAAAGTTAAATTTGCAAGTGAATGGTCAAGTATAGAAGTAAACAATAAAACAGTAGGACTACAAACAGTAAATAGTACCGCAAGAATGAATACTAAAGCATTTGAGATATATACAGAAAATATACGAATATGGGCATTGAGTGAATTAAATATAAGATTAATGTTACCAAATGAATATCAATGAGCCTAAAAAAAACCCCTATAATAAATATGTTTGATTTTACAATAGGATATGAGTGCAAAAAAAAATTCATAAAAATTTTAGAATGTGAAAAGCAAATGGCAGATAATATTATAAAAAAAAATCATTACTCAAAAAAAAGCACAAAAAACAGTTGTTTAAATTTATTAGTTTATTATTGTAACAAAGTAAGCGGTGCATTACAATTAGGTTATGGCATAAGACCAAGCAAAAAAGGAACATACAATCCTAAAAAAGTTTTAGAGTTTGATAGAATGTGGTTGTCAGATGATATGCCTAAATTTTCAGAAACTATTACTCTTTCTTTGTTGCATCATTATTTAAAGAAAAATTATCCTCAAATAAAACACTTAATATCTTATGCAGATACAAGTGTTGGGAATAATGGAACTATTTATAAAGCTGCTAACTATAAATTAATTGACAAAATAAAGGCAAGATTTTTTATTTTAGAAAATGGAGATAGAGTTCACCCTATAACAATGTGGCATAGACACGGCGTAACAATGACGGGTAGTGGTAATATAACTGAAAAGGTTAAAAACATACTAGAACCTATTTATGGAAAACTTAAAAAAGCTGAAGGTCATCAACTTAAATTTGTATATGATTTATAATACTACATGAATATAACTAAATAAAAATAAAAAATTTCTATTATATAATAGAATTGATTAATCAATCTTTTTCAATTATGGATAAAAGAATAAATAATGGTGGTGCTAGAAAAGGTGCTGGTCGTAAAAGCAAATCAGAAGAACAAAAGTTAATAGAGAATTTAACACCTATGAACAGTATGGCTTTAAATTCTTTAAAACAAGGTTTAGAGAAAAAAGAACAATGGGCAGTAAAGTTATTTTTTGAATACTTTTATGGTAAACCACAACAAAGAGTAGATGTAACTACAAATGATGAAAGTATTAATATGCCTATAATAAACTTTGTAGAAACTGAAACTAAACAATAAATATAAAGAACTATTCAAATCTGATGCTAGATACTTTATAATTACAGGTGGTAGAGGATCAGGTAAATCATTTGCAGTAACTGTATTTCTAACATTACTTACAATGAGTAAAAACATTAGGGTATTGTTTACAAGATATACAATGGTATCAGCACATTTATCTATTATACCTGAATTTTTAGAAAAAATAACATTACTTGGTTTTGAAAATATATTTAGTGTAAACAAAGCTGAAGTATTAAATCTAGGTAATAATTCAGATATACTATTTAGAGGAATAAAGACCTCAGCAGGTAATCAAACTGCAAGTTTAAAATCATTACAAGGAATATCTTGCTGGGTATTAGATGAAGCAGAAGAACTAATTGATGAAGATATATTTGATACTATTGATTTAAGTATTAGACAAAAAGATGTACAGAATAGAATTATACTAATACTAAATCCTGTTACTAAAGAACATTGGATATACAATAGATTTTTTCAAGATAAAGGTGTAGAAGCTGGTTTTAATGGCGTTAAAGACAATGTATGTTATATCCATAGTACATACCTAGACAATAAAGAAAACCTCTCTAAGAGCTTCCTAGAGCGTATTAAGACCATAAAAGAACGTAATATAAAAAAGTATAAGCATAAGATACTTGGTGGATGGTTAGACAAAGCTGAAGGTGTAGTATTTGATAATTGGACAATAGGACAATTTAATCCAGATGGATTACAAACATCTTGTGGTATGGACTTTGGGTTTAGTGTAGACCCAGATAGTTTGATAGAAGTAGCTATTGACAAAAAGAAAAAGAAAATGTATGTTAAAGAACATATATACAAGAATGGTTTAAAGTCGCATGAATTAGCTAAGATAGTATTAGATAAAGTAGATAATAAACTTATAATAGCTGATAGTGCAGAACCTAGATTAATAGAAGATTTAAAACACTTAGGAGTTAACATAAAACCTGTAAAAAAAGGTACAATAGAAAGTGGTATAACTAGAATGCAAGATTATGAATTAGTTGTATGTCCTGAATCAACTAATATTGCAAAGGAACTTAACAATTATGTATATGCAGATAAAGGTTCTAAGCTATATGTAGATTCTTACAATCATGCTATTGATGCTATAAGATATAACGTAATTTACCATTTAGATAATCCTAATTATGGTAAGTATTTTGTACAGTAAACTAAATATTAATTTTTTCTATATATAATTATGAAAATAAATGTTAGGAAAAAAGGTAAAGTAAAAACCTTTAACTTAATAAAAAGCTGGTCAGATGTTACAGTTGAAAAATGGGTTAAGTTAGTAAATTTACACAAAGGTAGTAGAAGTAAAGAAGCATTAGAAACAATAAGTGCATTATCAGATATACCTAAGAAGTTAATAAATGAGTTAGGAATACAAGATGTTGCATTAATACTTACAAAACTAAGCGAATTACAAAAACTATCTAAAAGCAAGTTAAGAAGGATAATTAAGGTAGAGGATCAAGAGTTTGGTTTTCATCCTAATTTAGAAGATATAACATTAGGTGAATGGTCAGATATTGAACATTATATAAAATTAGGTGTAGAAAAATTTATGCCACAAATTATGGCTGTTTTATATAGACCAATAGTAGAACAAAGAAATGATAAGTATAGTATTGAAGCGTATAATGGTAATATTGATGTCAGGGCAGAATTGTTTAAAAAGATGAAAGCAGAAGATGTACAAGGTGCTATGGTTTTTTTTTATCATTTAGGAAGCGAATTACTGAAGATTTTGCCATTATATTTAACGCAAGCTATGACACAAATGGAGAAGGAGATAAAGGACAAAGTTTTGCAGAAAAATGGGGCTACTTTGGCATAATGTATAGATTATGTAATGGAGATATAAGTAAATTAGAAACAATAACTAAACTAAATTTATTAGAAGCTTTTACTTGGTTAAGTTATGAAACAGATTTAGAAAGTACAACAAAAGTAAAAATAAATGGCAATTAATAATAAGACTTATAATAACGTAATAGATACACTAAAAAATTTAGGTACAAATCATTTACAAATAAGCACAACAACAGTAGGCGATATATTCGATATAGATTTAGAAAAGAATACACTTTATCCATTAATGCACCTAAACCCTGTAAATGTAACAACAAGAAGAACAGAACTTGTATATAACTTTCAAGTGTTTATAATGGACTTAGTAGAACCTGATGGTAGTAATGAACAAGAAGTATATAGTGATGTATTACAAATATGTATAGATATTATAGGCATATTAAGTAATTCTAAATGGCAATCACAATTAGCATTAGATATTAACGCACCAGTATATTTTGCAGAAGGAGATTTTACTTGTGAACCATTTAAAGAACGATTTGACCAATCAGTAACAGGTTGGGTATTTAATATAGGTATAACAGTACAAAACAGCTTCCAAACTTGTGATGTACCAATGACAGATACATTTATAGGAAAATGATAAAATTTAAAATAGGCAAATTAACAATACAACTAATACCACCGAAAATAACTTATGGATTATAACGAACTATTAGAAAAATTAGAAGCAATTAGTATAAAGCTAAAAAGTTATACAGATTATCCACAAGCAGCAACTAATAATGCTAAACGTGCTAGAAAATGGAAAAAAGAAAACGGAAGTGATTGTGGAACTAGGACTGGCTGGACAAGATCAGCATATTTGGCAGACAGAAAACCGATTTCGAGAGACACGATTGCACGCATGGCATCATTTAAAAGACATCAACAACATAAAGATGTACCATATAGTGAAGGTTGTGGTGGTTTAATGTGGGATGCTTGGGGTGGTTCTAGTGGTATAAATTGGGCAATTAGTAAATTAAAACAAATAGATAAAGAAAAAAAATAAATTATGGCAGACTTAACAACAACATTAACTGAAAATGTTACCTTAAATGGTGCAGTAAGAGGTACTACAAACACTATAACTACAACAGGAATAGTAGATGTATTTGAACGTATATTGACTTGTGCGCATTCTAATACAACAACTATTGCAGTATTTGGTTCTACACCTCATGCTTCAGCAGGTGCATTAGATGTAGAAAATTGTAAGTATCTTAGAGTAACAAATCTTAGTGCAGATCAAGATATAAAATTAGCAATTATAACTACAAATACTAATTATCAAGTAACAGTAAGAGCAGGTGCGTCTCATGTATTATTTCAAGCTGAAAACGTTGCAATAGGAGAAGAAGATACTACACCAGCTTATGGTACGTTAGAAGATATTACAAGTGTACAAGTAAGACCAGCAGCTACAACTGATGTACAAGTAGAAATATTTGCAGGACTTGTTTAATGGCACAATCTTTTGATAATATAGAAAGATATTTAGAAAGTTTTGGTAAATATGTAGTAAAACAAGCACGAACAAATTTAACTAAAGCTGGAAAAAACGTATCTAAAGATTTATACAACTCTATCAGGTTTAAATTAAAACAACAAGGTAGTAATTATGATGTAGAGTTTTATATGCGTGATTATGGTGCGTTTGTAGATAAAGGAGTAAGCGGTAAAAAAAAGATACAAGAGTTTACAACTTATGACGGTAGAAAGGTAGCTAGTCCTTTTCAGTTTGGCACAGGTTCTTCTCTTGTAGGCAAAGCTCAAGGAGGAATGTCAGGAATAATGAGTAAATGGGTGGAAAAAAAAGGGTTTCAATGGAGAAATAAAGAAACAGGAAGATTTATGAGTTATAAAAGTATGGGTTATCTTATAGCTAGAAGTATATATTCAAAAGGAATTAAAAGCACTAGCTTTTTTCAAAGACCATTAGGATTAGGTATGGATAGATTTGGTGTAGGTCTTTTAAGTGCAATTAAAAAAGATGTAATAACTGCATTTTCAAATATGTATAAAACAACAGTATAAATATGGCATTAACAATAGTACAAAAACCATTATATAAATTATTATCAGCAGGACAAGAAATAATATTTGCAGTTAGTGATCCTGTTATAGTATCAGCGCAAACAAGAGTTAAATACAAAGCAGAAGTAGTATTATATGATGATGCAGGTACAATATCACCATTAGCAGCTACATTAAAAACAACACCTAATAATGCTGGTTCAGGTATATTTGATTTAAGACCAATAGTAGAAAGCTATGTAAGTTCTGATAATTTAGCAACAGAACAAAATATAGGTTTAGCTACAAGTTCATCATTTAAAGGTAATCAATTAGGAACATATAACAAATTCCCAATACATATACAAGATAGATTTAGTTTAGGTGAAAATTCTACTAAATTTTTAGCAGTATATTTTTATGTAGAATATTTAGATACTACAACAAACACTATAATAGATAGTGGACAGTTAGTTTGGGAAAATCAATACTTAATATACAATGGTGTTTTATTTCCTACTGATGAATTACAAACAGGTGCATTGAGTAATAATTTTGGATATGATTTAGACAATTTTAAATATATACCTAATTCTAGTACATCTAAATTCTTAACTGATTGCCCTACAACATTAAATGCAAGAACAGTAGATTATGGTACGTTTGCTATGTTTAATCAATTAAATTCAGCAGCTTACAGTTTTGAAACATCACCAAGTGGTTTACCAGCAACCAATAATCTAGTAGAAAAAGTAATACTAAAAATGTATGATAGTACAGGATCACAACTAGGTATTGACCAAAATATTAACAATGCAGTAGGTGATGAAGGTGGTACAGGTAGTTTAGGAACACAATTTGCAGATACTAAATTAGTATTTTTTGGTGCTTATCCTGCAAATCTTAGAGGTTGGAATACTGCTTTTCAAAGTAATTTAGCACAAATATCTTATTATACTTTACAAGCATTTGATAGTAACAACAATGCAGTAACACAACTATATACAGTTAATATAATATGTGATAGTAGTTTTGGATATGAAACTACAAGATTAGCATGGTTAAATAAACATGGTGCATGGGATTACTTCACATTTACTATGAAAAACACAAGAAGTGTTACAACTAATAAAACTACATATACACAACTAGGTGGTACTTGGAATGAAGTTACATATAAACCTTATTCTTATAAGGGTGGTATGAAAAACTTTAGGGTTAATGCAAAAGAAAGATTACAACTTAACACTGATTTTTTAGGTGATTTAGATAGTATTTGGTTAGAACAATTGTTTACAAGTCCTGAAGTATATATAATAAAAGATTTTGATTCTAACGATACAGGGTCAGGTACTACATCAAAAATAAACAAATATGTAGAACCTGTATTAGTAACAAGTTCTAGCTATACAAGAAAAACAAGAGCAAACGATAAGCTAATACAATATACAATAGAGATAGAAAGAAACAAAACTAATAGATTACAAGTAGGATAATGAGTACACAACTAATATTATATCCACAAAGTACAAATGGTTATTCTTATAACAACATACCTGTATTTACTGAATATGTAAGTAATTTTCAATTTAGTAGTCCTTTAACTGCTTATCAAGATGTTAATGGTAGCGCTTCATCTACAGCATATACTTATGCAGTTACAGTAGCTGCAAGTACTTCATTTAATTCAGGTAATTGGGTAGGTTTTGCAACAACATCAGCAGGTTATAACAATCAAACAAATCAACCATTATTAGGTAATGGTCAAATTACTTTTTATTCTTCTGCAACGCCTAGTCCTATTCATAACAGTATTTGTGGAGTAGGTCAACTGCTCACTAATTTAACAATAGGGCAACTTTATAGAATTACAATAGACCACACAGGATATGTTCCAGCAGGACTTTTTGTAATTGGTGGTACAGGTTCAGGTACAAATAATTATGTAGGTAATTATGGTAGCACATCTCCTTTTGGATTAACACCTTCAGCAAGTGGTGTAAGTATTCAAGATTTTACTGCAACTGCAACTAATATGCAATTAATAATAGCATATAGAGATAATATAAATGCAAATTTTGTAGTCAAAAGCATATCAATAAGCGAAAGTCCAATAGCAGTACCATTAACACCTACTGATTTATCGGATGGACAAGTTATTTGTGATTTATACCAAGAACAAGATATACCATTAACATTAAGTGTTGATGACTTTACTAATGTGGCAGAAAAAACACAAAGCTATTCTAAAGACTTTGATTTACCTAATACAAAAAGAAACAACAGAATTTTTACACACATATTTGAAATAACAAAAAGCACAGGCGATAATGTTTATGATTTTAACCCTTATAAACAAACAAAAGCAGTTTTAAAAGAAAACGGCGTTTTAATTTTTGAAGGTTCTCTGCGTTTGATTGAAATAGTTGATAAAGACAACGAAATAAGTTACAATGTAAATTTATATTCTGAAACAGTAGCATTAGCAGATATATTAAAAACTAGAACATTTAGAGATTTAACAAATGTATTTACAGAATTGGATCATCAATATAATTACACGAATGTAGAAGCTAGTTTTACAGGTGGTTTAGTATTAGATTTTGCATTAGGTTCAGGTTCGTTTGCAGGTTCATCAGGTGCTACAACAACTGATGTATTAAAATATCCTTTTGTAGATTGGACAGGTAACATTGATTGTACAGGAAGTAAACCTGTTATAGACCACATATCAAATGTATATAGACCATTTATAAAATTACAATATATAATAAGAAACATAATTAGCGAAGCAGGTTATGATTACACAAGCGCATTTATAGATAGTTCATTTTTTAGTAGTTTATTTATGGACTTTAACTGGGGTAATGGTAATGCACCTACAAATGTTACAAATGCAACTGCAAGTGGTGCAGGTAGTTTTCCAGCTGCCCCATACTTTGCTCCCACAAATTATGCAACTACAAGTTATACTAATATAGAATTATACAGTAACCCTTTAATTGGTACTTTACCTGCACTATATGATTCTACAACACATCAATACATTTCTAATGTAAATAGTAATTTTGTAACTGTTAATTATAGTATATATTTTGAAAATACCGATACATCTAGTGCAAGGTTATTAGAAGCACAAATATTAGCAGGAGGTTCACAAGTAGCATATTCAGGTGTCATATCAATACCTGCATTTGCAGGTGTACCTGATGAACCTGAATTTCATTGGTATGGACAAATACAAGTAAATTTAAATAATACACAACTCATAGAAATACAATTCAAATCAGATGTATCTAATAAAGTAAGACAATCTGATGTATTTACATTCACACAAGGAACTTATGTACAATATTTTAGTTCTATTGTTTCATCAAATTTAACATCAGGAATATTATTAAATACTTTGCGTGGTGATTTAGGACAATGGGATTTCTTTAAAAGTGTAATGACAATGTTTAACTTAGTTACTCTTTCTGACCCTGACAATCCTAACAATATACTTATTGAACCTTATGAAGATATATTTGGATTTAATCCTACTGTTGTAACACCAAGTCAATTAGATTGGACTTATAAATTAGATATTAAAGATACAAAATTAAAACCATTAGAATTAGTAAGAAAAACTATATTTAAGTATGCTGAAGATGATGATGATTTTGCATTTAATAAATATAAGAACGCATCTAGTGGTTTTTTATATGGTAGTCAAACCTATGTACAAAGTAATTACACACTATTAACAGGTGAAGAAGAAATAGTAGCTGAAAGTTTTGCAGCTACTGTAATAAAATCTATACAAAGTAATTTCCCTAACTTTTATGCACCTGTAATATATTCAGGTAATGAAGAAGGTGAATTTGAAGGTTTTGAGAATATGCCACGAATATTAATAGATAATGGTGTTAAATCACAAGATTATGAATTAGAAGATATTGCAAGAACTACATATTTATTAATGTCTCATACAGATTCAGTAACATCACTTGGCAATGACACTGATATAAATTTTGGTATCTGTCAATTATTTATAGGTTTTAGTCCTACTGATAATTTATATAGTACATATTATGCACCTTATTATGAACATTTGTATAATCCTAATACTAGAATTTTAACTGCAAAAGTTAATTTAACACCAGCAGATTTAAACACTTTTAAATTCTATGATATTGTTACTGTAAAAAATAGAGAATTTAGAGTAAACAAAATTGACTACAAACCAAACGCATTATCAACTGTTGAATTTATATTACTTAACTAATGGCTAAAGCAAATCAAATATTAAATGGATATACATTAAGACCTGAACATATAGCACCAACAGGTCAAGTATTTTTTACTGATGGAACAAATTCAGATTTATTAGCTAATAAACAAACTTGTGAAGCGTATGGTTTTAAATATAATGAAGCACTTGGTGTATGTATGGCATTTAATTTTAATACTGATTTAATTAAAACTTTTGATACACAAAGCGTAAAACAAACAGGAACAAGAAATACAATTAGAGAAAAAGTACAAAATACAATAGTTACAGGTACGCAAAATTTAGTAAGAGGTTACAACAGTAATGTAAGCGTATTAGGATCAGAACATACAGTAGAAAGAGATTTTAATAATTCAAACATTTTAGGTGGTTCCAGGGGTACAGTATCGAGACAAAGCGAAATTGTCTTAGGTGGTGGTCAAAGAGCAATATCAGACAGTACAAATGCAGTTACATTTAACAGTAGAAGAAAAACATCTACATTAGAATTATCTTGTGTTACAATAGATAATACTGCAACTAATATGACAATACAAGGTGATGGTGAAAGTTTTATAAATGTGGAAAATAATTCTATAATAGGTTATGATATTTATATTACAAGATTAGAACTTGGTGGTACATCAGGAACTGCTGGTAATTACTCATACAGAAATATAAGAGGTGCAGTAAAAATAAATCAAGTTGGTGTAATGTCTTTTGTCGTAGGTTTTAGTAGAAACATAGCAAAAATAGGACAAAATGGTACTTGTATAATGGCAGATAGCACAACAGGCGGTGTACCATCTATTAGTGTAAACGTACAAGATAGAAACAACGTACAAAATTTATGGAGTGCATCAGTAACACTACATGAAGTAATAAGTGAAACAAATATAGTATAATATGGCAAAGCAAGAAATAGTAGAAGCAATAGTAAAATCAAATATAGGTGAATTATCACAAGATTTAGATAAAGTAAAAGAAAGTACACAAGAACTAGATAAAGAAACAAAAGAAACAGGTAAAAGTTTTAAAGATTTAGGTACAGTTATACGAGGTGTAGGAACTGCAATAAAAGTTGCAGGTGTTGCGGTATTAGCTAGTTTATTTGCAAAATTAGTAGATGTATTTAGACAAAACCAAAAAGTAGTAGATATATTTAATACTGCTATGGAGTTTTTAAGCATGACTTTTAATGACTTTTTTAAGTTTTTATCTAACAATATAGATACCGCATCAGGTTTTATAGACAAAATATTTGGTAATGAAACTGTACAAAATGTTTTAGATTTTGGTAGAGCATTAGGTGTAGAAATAATTACAAGAATAAAAAACATTATACAAGGTTTAGGTGGTTTAGCTAAAGGTGTAACATTAGTATTTAAAGGTAAATTTCCTGAAGCAGTTGAAGCATCAAAAGATGCAATGAAAAATTTTGGTGATGCAATAATAGGAAATGCAGAAGAAACTGCAAAAATGGACGAACAAATTACTAAAGTTACAAAAAAAATAAAAGAATATACTAAATCTACATTTGACAATGCAAAAGCACAAGTACAATTAAGAAAGGATAGTGAACTAGCAGCAGTAAAAGTACAGGGTTTAATAGAAGAATATGATAGACAAGCAGAAAAATTAAGACAAGTTAGAGATGATGAAACAAAAACATTTGAAGAAAGAATAGCAGCTAACGAAAAATTAGGTGAAGTTCTTAAAGAGCAAGAACAGGAAATGTTAAAACTTATTGATATTCAAATAGAAGCAGCAGAAGCTGATTTAGCCAAAAATGATAATTTAGAAAATCAAATAAGATTACAAGAATTGTTAAATGAACGTAAAGGAGTAGAAGCGCAAATAACAGGTTTTCAATCGGAACAACTAATAAATCAAGTATCATTAATAAAAGAACAACAAGATGCTAATAAAGAAGCTGCTGAATTAGCTTTAGAAAATGCACAAGCACAAATATCAGCTTATGGACAATTAGCAGGTGCATTAAGTGGTTTAGCAGGAGATAATAAAGCACTAGCAGTAGCACAAGCAGTTATAGATACTTATGTAGGTGCAAATAAAGCACTAGCACAGGGTGGTGTACTTGGTATGGTAACAGCTGCCACAGTAATAGCAACAGGTTTAACTAATGTTAGAAAGATACTACAAACAGATGTAGGTAGTGGATCAGGTGGTTCAGTACCTAGTGCATCAACAGAAACACCAGCACCTCAAATGTTAAGTGGTGCATTTGATTTAAGTGGAGTACAAGCACCAGAACCTGTACAGGCGTATGTGGTTACAGACGACATGACACAGAGCCAAGACAAATTAGCAACAATAAGAAGGAGAGCAACAATTTAAAAAACAAATAAATATTAATTTAATCTATATATAAATATGCCTTGTAAAAAATGTAAAGACGGAAAATATAAGTGGGGTAATACAGGAGAATGTAAATACGACACTATAAAAGAATGTGAAGAAGCAAATAAAGACTATTACGAAAAAACTACATCTATTGTAGAACTCGTTATAGAAGATGATAATGAAGCGTTAGCAATAGACGCTATTAGTTTAGTATCAGCACCAGCAATAGAACAAGACTTTGTGTATTTTGGAAAAGAAAAACACAATTTAACTTTTGCAAAAGTAGATGAAGAAAAAAGAATGTTAGTTAGTCCTGCACTAATACCAAACAAACAGATATTTAGATACGACCCTAATACTGATTCAGAATACTATGTATATTTTAGTCCTGAAACTGTAAGGCAGGCAAGTGAGTTATATCTAAAGCATAACAATCACCATAAAGCAACACATGAACACAACGAAAGAGTATCAGGTGTTTTAACAGTTGAAAGCTGGATAATAGAAGACCCTAAAATGGATAAATCTAAACTTTATGGCTATAATTTACCCAAAGGCAGTTGGATGGTAAAAATGCGTGTCGATAATTCAGAACTTTGGGATAAGATAAAAGCAGGAGAATTACGCGGATTATCAATTGAGGGGTATTTTGTAGATAAAATGCAAAAAATGTCAGAAAGACAACCTACGGATCAAGAAATACTAGAAGCGTTAAACGAAATAATACGTGAAAATCAAATAAAACAATAATTATTCTATCATATAGTATAAACTTAAATTTAAGACAATCATTATGGACATAAAAAAACAAATTAAAGTGGCGTTAGGACTTGAAGAAGAAGAAATCAAGTTAGCGTTTCAAGCAAAGACAGAAGATGGTACTATAATAGTATCTACTGCTGATGAATTAGAAAACGGCGTGGACATAAGCGTTCTCACGGAGGATGGCACGACTATAAAACTACCGCCAGGAACGTATCGTCTTGATACAGGTGAATCTTTTAGAGTTGAAGAAGAAGGTATTGTAGCTGAAGTTTTAGTATCTGAAACTGAACAAGAAGATACTGCTGATGACCTAGAAGATGATAAAGAAGAAATGGCTGAAGAAGATAAAGATGATTATGATGAAGAAGCTGATGTAGCAGATTGGGAAGGTATGGAGAAACGTATTAAAAACCTAGAAGATGCAGTATCAGACCTCAAAAGAGAAATAGGAGAAACAGGAAATGTGGAAGAAATGAGTGAAGAAACTACTGAAGAAGTAGATGAATCTAAAGGTGATAGTCCTAAGACGGTTACAACTAAAACAACTGAAGTAGTTGAATTTTCAGTAGAAGATGAAATTAAAAAGTTAAAAGAAGAAAACGAAAAACTTAAAACTGAATTAGCAGAAAGTCCAGCAGACGCACCTGTTAATACAAATAAATTTAGTGCAAACAGACCTGTACTAACAACTAAACAATATAAGAGACTTTCTAAACAAGAAAGATTTTTATACAACTTAAATAAATAATAATTAAAAAAAATTAAAAATGGCGTTTACTACAACATCAAATTTTAGTGGAAAAGCAGCTGGGTTTTATATCTCGGCAGCACTAAAAGAGGCAACATCATTAGATTATTTAACAATCATTGAGAATGTTAAATTTAAGTCTAATATTCAAAGAATGGCAGGTTCAGGAGTAGTTGCAGATGCAACTTGTGATTTTTCAGATGCAGGTACATTAGCACTTACTGAAAAAGTATTAGAACCTAAAAATTTACAAATTAACTTAGATCTTTGTAAGAAAACTTTATTAGATTCATGGGAAGCTCTACAAATGAGAGCAGGAGCAGGCGCACCACCACCACCATCTTTTGAAGATTATGTAATTTCTTACATGGGTGAAATTATTGCAGATGCAACAGAAGAATCAATTTGGGAAGGTACTGCGGTAGCAGGGAAATTTAATGGTTTCTTAGGTGCAGCAACAGGTTACTTATTACCAGGTGTTGATGCAACAGTTATACAATCATCAGCTTCAGCAGCATATAGTGCAGCAAACATTATTGCAAACTTACAAACATTAACTGCTGATATGGCAGCTAATATATCACCAATTTTAAGAAAAGAAGATTTACATATTTACATGAATGCTAAGACTTACGCATTCTATGTATCAGCAGTATCTACATTAGGATATGTTAATGCTTACAACATGAATGGTGATTATGAGCCTGTATTTGAAGGTTACAGAATTGCAGTATGTCCAGGAATGGCAGATAACCAAGTAGTAGCTGCAAGAAAATCAAACCTATTCTTTGGAACTGATTTAGTATCAGACCACACAAGAATTACATTAATGGATATGGCTAATCTTGATGGTTCAGATAACATGAGATTGGTAGCAAGATATTCAGCAGGTGTACAAACAGGAGTTGGTGCAGATATTGTAAGACAATCATAATAAACAATAATATGGTAGGGGTGTAAAAACCTCTACCTTAACTTAAAAAATAAATAATATGAGTACAACGGCTTGTTCAAATTTAACGAAAGGAAGGCAATTACAATGCGATAGAATTGCAGGTGGTATAAAAAATATTTATTTTGGAGTTTGGGATGATTTTGATGCAAATGCAACAACAGGTGAAGTTTTCGGTACAGGTATTGTAGTTGCTAGTGGTGCAGTAACAGATATAAACATGGGTAGTGGTACTTTTTTAAGAAGATACACTTTACCACGTGGTGAAAGTTCACTAACAGAAACTATTGTAGGCTCAACTGAAAATGGTACTATTCATTATACACCACAAGTATCAATAAAACTAAATCATTTATCTACTGCGGATCAAAATGAAGTAAGATTATTAGCAACAGTAAAATTAGTTATATTTGCAGAATTAAATCAATTGAATGCATCAGATAAAAATGTTATACTTTGCATGGGTGTAAGAAATGGAATGAGGTTAAATTCAGGTACTAATTTAAGTGGTGCAGCATTTGGAGACCATAATGGTTATTCATGGACTTTTGATGGTATGGAAGAAGAACCAATGGCTGTCGTTGCAGATTACACTACAACACCATTTGATAATGCTGCATTTGCTAACGTGCAAGTAGATATAGATTAATTATCATAAACTCTAACATTAGTGTTTTTATATATTTTCTTAATTAAGGTGGTTCTATACCACCTTTTTTTTTAGAATACAAATAAATTCTACAATTTTCTATATTATAATATGATACAATTAGATTACACTACACCGAATACAGAACAAAGTGTATATATATCAACAGAAGATAATAGAATAGATACAAGTGTAGCAAGTACACAAGTAGCTTTACTATTTGAAATAACTAATGATATGTCAGGTAGTGTAGTATATACTTATCTATTAAAGATAGATGTAGATGATAGATATACAACAGGTACATTAACACCTAAAAATACAAGTCCTGATATGTTTTCAGGACAATTTATAGCTTTACCTGTTGGCTATTATGATTATAACGTATTTGAACTTACAACTCAATATTCAGCAGGTAGTGTATCTTATAATTGTAATACATTACCACCTACAAGTGCTGGTGTATTAGGTAAAGTTATTGTAGATGATCCATCAGGAACAGAAGTATATACACAAGATTTAACAGGTAAAAATGATGTTTATACACAAGAAATAGATAGATTATCAGCAGGAACATATAATATGGATATAAAAAACACTTGTGATAGTGTTATTTATGATGGTGCATTTATAGTAGGCACAGATACTGCACAAGCTGATAACACAAGATTTGTAGAAATTCAAAATGTAGTACAAACTACAACAGGTATAACATTTGATATTGCATCTAAAATGCCTGTTGGACATTCTTATGGTTTTTCAGTAGGTAGTGCAAGTGAAACACAAATTACTAATATAACAAGTGTGCCACAAACTACATCACATTCTTTTGCACAAATTGGTAATCCTACATTAGCAGCAAATTTAGTAGAATGTAAACAGTATAATCAAACAGGTGGTGCAGCAGGAGGTGGTACAATAGTAGGTTCAACACTAAATATTAGACCTTTAAAAAACCCATCAGATTACTATGGTGTAGCTATTGTATTAGCTTCTAACAATGTTTTAAACAGTACAGGTGGAACAGAACTAAAAACAGGTAATGTTTTTATTTCAGCTATATATGGTGCTTCATCTGTAACAACTAATCCACAATTTTATGTATTACAAGGACAAGTAACAGAAGGTAAAATGTATATATCACAAAAAGACACTACATTAAAAGAAGTAACATATAAAGAGCATGAAGAACCAGCAGGAACAAATTATATATATTATGGACAATAAAAATTAAAAAAATGATAGAAAACGTACAACAATTATTAGTAGAACAATTAGGTAAAAATGGTAGTACAGAAATATTTACTACTGCTGCACAAACAGGTAAAGATTGGTATTGTGTATATTTTCCTGTAACATCAGTAGTTAGTGCTATAACAGTAGCAGATGCAACAGGTGAAAGTGCATTGCAAACTACATTACCAGCAGGTACTACTTTATTTATGAATATAACCGCAATAACTTTAACATCAGGTATTGGTATAGGTTATTATGAAGGTGCTACAACATAAGATATGTTAGGATTAAAATTAGGTAATAGCATTAATAATACTAAAACAGGATATAATATATATTCTGTTGATATGAATGGTACAGATGAATACATTGATCTAACTGAAAGTAAAACACTATATAATGGGCAAGCAGGATCATGTAGTGTATGGTTTACAATAGATACTACAAGTACAAGTTCAACAATATGGCAAGCTAGAGTAGATAGTAACAACTATGTTAATGTGTTTTATCATAATGGTAGCGAAGAATTAAGAATAGCATATAGATTAGGCGGTTCAACTAAATTAGCATCACAAGCAGTAGATTTTGAGGGTGATGGACAATTTCACCATTTATTAGCTACATGGACACCTTCAAAAATAGAACTTTATGTAGATGGTGGTTCAGCAGTTGTAAACAATTTTAGTGGTACATTTACAGGTACTTTTGCAAATTCTATGATAGGTCAAAACACATTAAATGGTAATTACTTACATGGTAAAGTAGCACATATAGGTTTATTTTCAGCAGTAAAAAGTCTAAGTGATGTTTATGTATCAGGTAGAGAACCTGTTGATTTGACTAATTTAAGTAATTTAGTAGCTTATTATAAATTAGATGAAGGTAGTGGAACAGTAGCATTTGATGGTAGCAGTAGAAATAACAACGCAAATTTAATAAACACTCCTACTTGGAGTAGTCAAGTACCAATAGTTTAAAACATGAATTATACAATATTAAATAAAGAAGAATTAGATAGTGTAAATTTTGATGAAGTTTTAGAAACATCAACAAACACTATTAGGTATAACAACGCAAATACAGAATTTTTGCTTAAATTTGAAGGCAATACACCTAGTTTTTTAGAAGGTAAAACATTATATGATTATAATGGTATAATGGAAATACTTAACAGTCCTGATTGGACACATGAAGATTAATTATGAAAGAAATTATTAACATTAATTTAGGTACAGAAACTGCACCGCAAGTACAAGAAGTACGTGGTAAGGACTATATAGAATATGGTACTGATAATTGGAAAAACTTATACCCACAATTTTTAATTGACTTGTATTATAATAGTTCTACAAATGCAGCTATTATAAACGCTACAAGTGAAATAATAGCAGGTGAAGATATTGTAATAGATGATGAAGATGAACGTAATTTAGATGCTATTGTTAAGTTAAAACAATTCATGGCTGAACCTAATTCTAATGAAACTTTACATGAGTTAATTAAAAAGGTAGCATTTGACTTTAAATTACAAGGTGCATTTGCACTAAACATTGTATGGTCAAGAGATAGAACACAAATAGCAGAAATATATCACGTGCCTGTTGAAAAAATAAGATGTGAAAAGCCTGATGAAATGGGTAAAGTATGTGCTTATTATGTTAGTGCAGATTGGGCAAATACAAGAACTAACAAACCTTATAGAGTACCAGCGTTTAATGCTAATGATAGAACAAGCGCAAATCAAATATTATACAGCGGTTTGTATTCTCCTAATATGAACGCTTATTATACACCTGATTATTTAGCTGGTAATAATTGGAGTTTAATAGACCAGAAAGTATCTGAATATCATCTTAATAATATAACAAATGGGTTTAGTGGTTCTTATTTTATATCTTTTGCGAATGGTGTACCTACACAAGAGGAACGATTCCAAATAGAGCAAAGTTTAAAAGATAAATTTACAGGTAGTGAATCAGCAGGTAGATTTGTATTAACGTTTAGTGAAGATAGAACTAGAGTGCCAGAAATAACACCTATTACTATGGATAATGCAGATAAGCAATATCTTGCATTACAGGAACTTTTAGTACAAAATATTTTAACTGCACATAGAGTTACAAGTCCTATGCTTATGGGTATCAAAAACGATACAGGACTAGGTTCTAATGTAGATGAACTAAATGCAGCTGGAAATTATTATCTAAATACAGTTTGTATGCCTTATCAGAATCATATAATTAAGGTACTTAGAAGATTATTTAGAGTTAATAATATGGATATGCCTATTAGCTTTGTACAGATAAAACCAATTACTTTAGACTTTACATCAGAAGATTTAAAAGCGGTAATGGAACAAGACGAAATAAGAGAAGAATTAGGATTACCACCATTAAATGAATCTGTTGAAGTAAGAGAAGATTTTGCTAAAGTAGGAAGTATGATTACAGATGGTGTAGAACTACCATTATTTGACACTAAAGAAGAAGCAGAAGCAGAAGCTAAAAAAATTGGGTGTAGCGGTTCGCATACGCATACGCAAGATGGTAAAGAGTATTTTATGCCTTGTGAATCACATGATCAAATAAAAGAAAGTCTAAGTAAATGTAATTGCAAAGAAGAATTTATAACACCAAATCCATGTGAACCAGGATATGAAGCAATTGGTACTAAAATTAAAGATGGTAGAAAAGTACCTAATTGTGTTCCAATAAATGCAAAAGAAGAAATACGAAGGTTCTCTAATAAAACAGCATTAGAACAATGGATTGAAGATTGTGGAGAAGATGCGCCAGATGATTGGGAATTAGTAGATGAAGAAGTTGTAGATGGTGAACATCAGCATTTTAATTATGAAGAAGAACTAAATAAAATAACTGCTGAAAAAATAGAACTAGCTTCAACAGGTACTGCTAGACCTAATGCAAGAAGTGAACAAGATGGTGTAAATAAAGATTTTTCAGATTTTTATAAAGTAAGATATGTTTACACTAAAGATAATTTTTTAAGTCAGCGAGGAGAAACTAGAGAATTTTGTAGATTAATGATGGCAGCTGGAAAAATATATCGAAAAGAAGATATAGTAAGGTTAGATAAAATAGCAGTAAATCCAGGCTGGGGGCCGCGTGGTGCAAACACATATTCAATATGGTTAGCAGACCAAGTAGATTGTTGTGATTCTGATAAATACGAATTTTACAAAGGTGGAGGTAATTGTCATCATTTCTGGTTAAGACGTATTTACAAAACATCACTAAGAAATGCAAAGCAAAATATTAATGATAGTCAATTAATTAGTTATACAAAAGCAAGAAGTGAAGGGTTTACAGCAGAAAAGAATGACAACCTAGTAGCAAGACCACCAAAAAGAATGAGAAACGAAGGATTTTTAAAACCAAGATAAACTATGGCATACGTATTATTTATATCAGAAAACAAGCTAAAAGAATCAACTGCAATCAATATGAATGTTGATGTAGATTTACTTTTACCTTATGTAAGACAGGCACAAAAGTTATATGTAGAACCAAAACTCGGTACTGATCTTTACAAAAAACTAGAAGCAGATATTACTGCTGGTACACTAACAGGTGTATATAAAACTTTAGTAGATGAATATATAGGAGATATGTTACCTAATTGGGCATTTTATCATTGCATACCGTTTTTGCGTTTTAAGGTCGAAAATGGTAACATCTATGCTAAGACATCAGAAACAGGTACAGCATTGAGTACAGAGGAAGCGCAACACCTTAGAGAGGAGGTTAGAAACACCGCAGAATACTATACTGAAAGGTTAATAGAACACCTTACAAATAATATATCTAGTTTTCCTGAATACAGTACAAATAGTGGTGAAGATATAAGTCCTGATAAAAATGCTTATTATGCAGGAATGAATTTAGAAAGACCAATACAAGTAGGAACTAAATTAACACTTAGAAATTTCTTAACATCTGATTTAACATAATGAAAAAGTATTATAAAGTAAAAGAAGTTAATAAAATAAAACTTAAAACTTACATAAAAAGTAAGGACAATAAAAAAAAGAATGAAAGAAATACAAGACACCGCACAAGTAACATTAGCTAATGGTACTGCAATAGGTATTAGTTTAGTTGAGGTAAACGAAATATTAACACTAATATCATTAACCTTAGCAATAGCATTTAGTATATATAAATTTGTAAAGTATGGCGAAAAAAAACAAGCTAAATAGCAAAAACCCTAAATACAAAAAAGAAGATGAACAAGTTGTTAAAGTTCGTAAAGAATTTGTACATGAAGTTAAAGGGGTTAAGGTGTCAAAAATTCACTACATATAATTTGGACAGAATAAATCTTTTAATAATAAGAGATACATTTACAGAAAATTCCACTATTGGTAAACTGTATTTAAATGGTGAACAAATGTGCGATACATTAGAAAACCCATATTTAGATAATCAAAAAAATATATCTTGCATACCTGCTGGAGAATATAAAGTAAGAATTAGAGTAGCAAGAGAAAGTGCAACAAGAGATTATGTACATTTATTAGTACAAGATGTGCCTAATAGAAGCTATATACTATTTCACAGGGGTAATACTGCAAAAGATACAA
>VTLG01008720.1_pt1 | contig 29240 bp, 46 predicted proteins | sample 4694571 | NCBI WGS metagenome assembly VTLG01 (sample SAMN12604809, study PRJNA352737) | marine metagenome | biome: ENVO:00000447; feature: ENVO:00000209|ENVO:00000569|ENVO:01000036; material: ENVO:00002151; isolation source: viral sequences binned using virsorter ...
TTTTAAAAGTAATTTTCCTATAAAGTATTGACATAATAGTATGCAAGTTTTCTATTGGCTCTTTACAATAGCTTTCTAAATCAATATATTCTCCTGTGCTAATGTTACTAAGATTAGGACAGAATCCGTATTCTTCACCATTAAATTCAAATACCTTTCTAAATTGTTCTTTGTTAGGCTCTGTGTCTATCATGTTTTTAATTATAGCCATAATCTCTAATAAGTCCTTGTAAGCCATTTTCTTTACTACAAATGGACTAGTATTGCATAATAGAGCTAAACTCTTTATAATCTTGTTTTTCTCACTTCCTTTGCCTTGTTGTATTTCTACATATTTTTGATAAGTGCCTATTGTTATGTCAGACCAATTATCAGGTATTGTTAATTTAACCTCTTTCATTACTAATAAATATAAAAGTTCATAATTTGTTTTTTAATCGAATATAACCAAAAAAAGAGCATAGTATAACTTGCAATTTATACTACACTCTAATTTGGTTGAAAGCTGAAATAAGTTAGGATAATTCACAGGCTCAGGGTAATGATAGGTACTGTTTCCAGCTTCCTTATGCCTCCCTGCTATCATACAGGTTTTTGAAAATCTTTTAAAACCCCCCTCTACTCACATAATTTTTCAATGCTTTCGGTTCTTAAATTTGGGTTTCCCTTGTCAACGAGATACATTTTGTATTGATTCGTGAGAGTTCTATGTATATTGTCTCAGACATTATACAACACTTTTAACTCGCTAAAAACTCACTACTACAGACTCAGTATACTGAGGTACTCTTGCTTTTACACTCAACCCCCTTTCGTTTTTCTCATCCCTTATTACATTATTATATTAGGATACAAATTTCCTTATTTCAGTATTTCAATGAACAACTATTTGTTGTTGTATGTAGCAAATATATAAAATAAATTTAATACCAACCAAATATATATTAAACTTTTTTTATATTTTTTTATTTTACCTCTGTTAAATTTTTTTTATTTTTTATAAAATATAGTATTTACCGCTATGATTTATGCTTAATTTGTTTAAACATAGATAACGTGTTGCATCAATTAAATGGTCATTGACTTTTACAGGCACATTAAGAACATCACCATTCTTGTCTGTTGCCCATTTATAACCTCTAAACTCTTTAATTGCATTTAAACTGTCTTTAGTTATATGCAACTTATACCTTCGCATTATATCTATGCCTAAATGTATTCCTGCACCTTTCTTAGCAGGTTTTATGTTAAAGCCTTGTCTATATATTTCTTCAATAGATTTAGGTTCTGCTGAATCGCCTATTATTTCTGATTGTCTATCTATTCTAAATTCTTTCATCTTATTAGCAAGGTCAGTATTTGTCAATCTCTTTTCATATAGCATTTCCTTAATGTATAAATTATCATCTGATTGATATACTGCTACTAATGCTGTTGGTGAATTAGTAAAGCCGAAATCTAATCCATATCCAATTAATCTGCCTTGTACTTCGTCTACTAATTGAAAGTTCCTGAATATCATTGTTTGTATAGAACCTATTTCACCCATTCCATATACACGCCAATAATCAGGGTCTATGTCTTTAAGTCTTTCAATCTCTGCAATAGTATCTTTATCTAAGAATGGATTAGCTTTATATGTTGATTTAATAAATGTGCAATCATCCCTTGTAATTACCTTATCATATATCCAACTATAAGGGTCTGAAGGGTTATAGTCTAAATAAACTTTATCTGTTGTTCTAAGAATTAATTGTTGGTAATCTTCATAGTTAAACTCATTAGCTTCGTTTAGCCATAAGTAATCACGCTTACGACCACGGATTTTCTGGCTTTGGTCAATTGAAATAAATTCTAATAAATTATTGTTTCCTAAAACATAAGATAGTTCTGATTTATTATGATTTTCTTCTCTATATAAATCTAACTCTTTTAGTAAATTAATTATATCACGATATGCTGTGCCTTTAAGTGCAGGTAATGTTTTCCTACATATTGTAAATACCTTGCCTGTTTCTTTTAATGCTTTGACTATAAATAATTGACAAAGCGAATAAGTCTTTGAACTTCTCGTCCCCCCCTGAAGACAAGTAATTCGTGTGCTAGACTTATACGCCTTGTGAAATACATTTGTGGTATCAATCGTTACCTGTGTCAATTACTTTTATATTTATATCGGTTATAGATTTGCCATCAGTTGTAATATCCAATTCAGACTTTTCAGTATATCCTCTGCTCTTGCCTTTAGTCTTTAAAAAGAATATAGTAGCTGCTGTTGAGTTATCTTGAATCTGTTGATGTAATTGGCTTTCTGCAAAGTCTAATGCAACATTCTCAATCTCTTGAACTTGTTGTCTAAATTCTTCATCATCTTTAAGCCATTTATAATATGTGCTTCTAGGAATATCAGCTTTTTTACAAGCTATTGTTACAACCCCTAAACTCTTTTCTAACGCCTTTAATAGCGTTTCTTTTTTAATGTGTCTACTTTTGTTCATTATTTTATTTTAACATTATAACCCTTTTTCTTTAAATCATCATGCAATTTCTGTGCCTTAACTAAATCATCTTCTTTAATAGTTATAGTAGCTATTTCTTCTTGTTCTTCTTCTATTTTGTCTATATTAAAACCAAACTCTAAATCTTTAAAACCCCAATCTTTTAATTCTTGTATGTCGAACTCGTTAGCTAGTATATCCATATCCCATTCACCACCCGACTTGTTTAGCCTAATGTTTAATTCTCTTTCTTGTTCTGTATTTAGATTAAGCATTACACAAGGTATTGTAATATCATCAACATTACTTTGCTCTGCATTTTCCTTCCATATTTTATATCGTTGATGACCACCGATAATAGTCATTGTTTTTTCGTTTACTATTATAGGGTCAACTAATCCAAATCTATCTATTGATTCTTTTAAATCATTATACTGCTTCTTAGTAATCTGTCTAGGATTGTATGTTGCAGGTTTTAATTTATTTATTAGTATTTTTTCTATTCTCATATCGTTTCTTATATTCTATTTGGTGATAAATTTGCTGACAGACTAGCTCTAAATGTTTTATTCTGCAGAACATGTTGAATGAAGAATCATTCTCGGCTGAATTATGGCAATCTCTACAAAGTCCCATTAGGTTTTCAATATAGTCTTTATTTTTTGAGCCACCCATTCCTCTAGCATCTAAATGATGAATGTCTACTGCTCTATCTTGCTGACACATTTCACACATCACAAAGTCCTGTTCTCCGTAATCGAAGAAATCCATATATAGCTTAGTGTGTTTTTTCAACTCTCTTAGGTAATTTGTGTAAATCATCAGAAGGGAGGGACAATATAAAATCCCCCCCACAAAAAAAACATCTGCCTTTTTGTATTAAACTAACCATTGTACAACTAATACAGAATCTAAATATCTGACTATCCTTCTTTTTTACAACTGTTTTCATATACTGTTTTTAATTTTTGTAATGTTCCCTTAACACAGCTACCACAACTGCTAGGTTTTTTATTTGCATTAAATACTTTGTTATAAATCTTAACTAATATAGCTTGGTCGCTTCCTGTTATTGTTCCCTTAGTTCTATTCATAACTTCTTCATATATCTTCATCTCATCTTCTGTCATTTGTCTAGTATAAGGATATAGCTTGTTTAAGGCTTCTCTACGTTCTTCACATTTGCAATCAATTCCTGTTAATTCACTAACCTTATCTACAACGGCTTTAATGCCTGTAGCTTCTGTTATTTTAGAAATTGTATCGCCTAAACCTTTACTTTTTGCCATCTTTTAATTTATTTAATAATTTATCTTTTACTTTGTCATCTTCTATTAAATCAAGTAATTTATGTATCGTGTAAGAAGATGCTTCATTTATTTTTAAATCAAATCCTTCTTTAGTTCCTAGTACATAAGTCTTGCCTTTCTCATCACTAAAAGAAACCATGTCATATTTCTTGATTAGTTCTGTATTAGCTTTTTTAATTGCTCTTATGATTCTGCTTTTTTTCATAGTATTGCTAATAAAAATAATGACACCATTATTATTGTTACTGTTGCTACTATAAAATTAGATATTAAATCTTCTCTATCTTTCATTTTTTAAATAGTTTTTTACGTTATTAATTGCCTTATAAATAGTTGCTCTTGATATTCTTGTTGCTTTACTTAAAGAATTTAAACTATGTGAATCACGATAATATATTCTAAATAGTTCTGCATCAAACCAATATAAATCTTTTAGCTTTTCCTCTATCCATTCTAACTTTTGTTCTACTAATTCTTTGTCTTCTGTATTCTTTTCTGTGTTGTCTGGAGATATTGCTTCTATAATTCCTGTAACGTGGTACTCATAGTATTTATTATAAGTGTAATAGAATCGGCTTGTCTTTGAATGATATTGATTTAGCATTACTCTAGCTATGTAGAATGTTAATTGTTTTTTTTCTATAATCTCATTAATCCTGTCTTGGTCACATTTATATAGTTCCTCAATAACAAAACTAAATAAATCATCTTTACCTTTTATACCTGCGATATTATGAGCCATATCTTTCAACTTGTCATAATTCTCTATCAGGTATTTATTTAACATATTTTGATTACTGAGGGTATGTTTTTCAGCTTCATTAAATTATATTCTTCACTACTTATTTTAGATATATCTATTTCAATTATATTGCTAAAACGATTGTGCAATTTATTATAAATATAATTTTCTATATTATCGTTTTTTTTCAAATCTCGTAAAATAAAAGATAGTTCAGCACCGCTATCAAACAAAATTGTGAACAACCTATTGTTAGTATCTGTGTAATCCCAAAACAATCTTTCGTTCCTGCTATTAAAAAATGTTCTCTTAGCTTTCACTTATTTGTCCTTTTAAATATCTATCTATAACTGCAACTGCTTCATCATATCCATATACGATTTCTGAAATAAAATTTCTTTCATTAAGTTTTTCTCGCCACCATAACTGTTCTTTTGTTGGTCTTCCTTTTTTTGTTTTGACTTCTAAAAACAAAGAATGAAAATTGCCAATAGGTTCTAGTATTGCTAAATCAGGATAGCCTTTTATATAGCCACTAGCTTTCATCTTTACCGCCTGTGTCATTGATGTCCTTAAACCACCTGCACTAGCACAATACAATACATTTGGATATTGTAATTTAATATATGTAACTATTGCTTTTTGTAATTGATATTCTTTCATTTGTAAAATTTAAAAATTAAATAACTAATAATTGGTGTAGTCATAATTAATGTAAATATGTTTAAATGAGGTTCACCACAAAATCCAAATAAATGCTTTATTATTTCAATCATCTCTTTACCCATTTTGCACCTGCATTTGGATTGTATTCTGTCACATATCCAAGATTCTTTAGGTGCTGTTCATATTCTTTCTGTGCTGACACGTCTAGTCTTTTCATAAGCAAACTATCATAATGGTCAGGAAAACGGCTCTTCTGTTTATTAAAGCCATTATTAGCCCATCTTTTTAATCTTCTACTAACATCAAATGTTTTTTCTAGTTCTGCTCTAAATTTAGTTCCTGACTTATTCATTTCAGTCCAATATAAAAAGAAATCGTTTTTATCTTCTTTACTAATATCCCCTATAGCGTTAACGGATTTTTTAAAATCCTCTATTCTTTTATTTAATTTACTTTTATCTACTTTACTATACTTTACTTTACTAGCATTGCCGTTGCTATGCGGTTGCATTGCAGTTGCATTATTCCATCTTTTTTTTGCATTTTCTTTTGCTATGCTACTCTTATTATTTATTTCTTCTATGTGATTATTTAATCTTCTAGAATAAAAACAACCATCTTCAATAACAAATAAATCAAAGTCTTCTATTACTTGTTTTAATATAATAGGGTCGCATTGTAAACCATAAGCCAATATATCATACTGACTTGTACATATTTTATTTTCTTCTGTGAATAGCAATTCTAATACTGCCCAAAAAACACCATAGCCTTCATAGCCAAGTGTTGCTCTTAGTTTTATAATTCTGTAATCGTTTCGTGCAGCTGAGTCGTGGTTGAAATAAGTTTTTTTCATAGTATAGAGTTTAAGATAATGCCTGTGCTAAATATAGAAAAAGTATAAAACAAGTAAAAACACAGGCACTATCAGGATTAATTAAAATGGAGCATTATCATTTACAGTTTGTTCTTCTAAGTTAATGTTTTTTACATTTAAAGTATTAAAGAACTTACCCTTCCATTCATTTGTTTTAATATAAAACTCTATTGTAGCAAATCCATCTAGCTTTAATTTATCTTGATGTATTGCTATTGACTCTGAGCCAAATATCTCAAATTGATGTATATGGTCAAAACCTGTTTCAGTTTCTTGTATTGTAAATAACATCTTTTCAAAAGTTTCACCTTTTTTAGTTGTTATTTCTTCTGTTTTTTTGTCTAGTATTTTACCTCTTATTTTATACATTTTATTTATTTATTAATTATTATTTCTGTTAAATACATCTGCTTCAGATTCTCCAAACACATTATTCTCATAGAATCCTGTCAATTTTAAACAAGCCCTGCTCATAGCCCTTTTTTCTGCCATAGCAACAGGATATGAATTTTGATTGTTATTAGGAGCAGCTTCTCCAAAAGTTTCAATTACTTTATCACCCATTCTAGCAGTTGCTTTTATTATTATACATTTAGTATCAGGTGAATTAAAAATTAATTCATATTTGATTTGTATATCATTTATAGCTTGTATTTTATCAATACCACTTCTTGTGATAATAGTATAAAATTTATGCTTAAAATAATCCTCATCAGTTAAATTATTTTCTACAAATAATCTATTTAAGATTTCCTGTTTAGTTTCTTTCATAATTAAAATGGTCTTATAAATTTAACAATGTCCAAGTCAATAAGTTCACAAAGCCTTTCAGCATCATCTACACTTAGTTTGCTTGGGTTATTTATTTTCTTTAATGTTGTAGGATAAGACCAATTCAATGCTTTCGCAATATCCATCTTATTCATTTCCTTAATAGACATAGCAATCTTAATCACTTGCCTTCGCATCATTCGTGAGTTCATATATTTATTTTTATAGTTAAAGTGCAATAATAGTAATTATTTTTAATAAAACAAAAACATTATTTAATACTTATTAACAATCACAATGTTAATAACTTATAAAGTTTTTTTACTATAATTTGCTTTGTATATAAAAAAATGTTTATATTTGTGTCATACAATTAAAACAAGTATTATTAAAAATATAGAAATTATGAAAACAGTAGACACATTAATAAAAGAATTAGAAAATCACAGAAGAAAAACTAACCCTGATTGGAAATTTGATTTTAAAAAAAGTCATCATTTTGTTAGATTAAAAATCAGTATTGATAGAGAATTAAATAAACTCAATCAAATAGAAAAAATAATTAATAAATAAATAAAACAAGTATTAAATTAAAATATAGAAATTATGGAAAAAGTAATTATAACAAAAAATAGAGAAAATAAGTATGAAATCTACAGCAATCAAACAGGCTGGTTTATTAAAGAATTTCAATTTAAAAAAGAAGCAATCCAATATATAGAGGATAACGAGTATTATAAATATGTAATAAATAAATAAAACAAAGTCGTCTGAGCGACTATAAATAGACATTAAGCTCAGAGCGTCCCTCACTAGCTGAGGGGGTTGTATAAACAAGTAAAATAAAAATTTAGAAATTATGAAAACTTTAAAATTAAATTTAGAAAACAACACCTCAAGAGTGTTAAATGCAGTCAACAGAACCCTTAAGTCAATCGATTTGCTAAATGTACTACACCATAACATTGACGAAAATGTTTTGGCGGGGGAAACTGATTTGTTTTTTGCTGAATCATGTATTGCAAAAAGATTTCTACACGAGCCAGATTGCAAACAAGTGAAAGGACTCATTCAAATTAAAATGAAAGAAAATGCTTTTGAAAAACTTGTTGCTGGATTTAAAGCAAACATTAAATTCGGAATGATAGAAGTTGAAGACAATTTTAAATGGGTTACTTTGCAAGACGGAAGACAAATCCGTGTTCTTGAAGTAGGAAAAGAATTTAAAATCAAATGGAACTCATGGTGTGTAAGTGGAGAGTTTGCTGAACATAAAGAGGTTTGCAAATCAACTGTTCAAAATTTTGGTGGAAAAATGATGACTGAAGATGAAGAAGCTATTAATCTTTGGGCGAAAGAAAATGCCCTGTCTTTTGTTAAAGATGTAAAAAACCAGTTGCATGATTCTTTTGATAAAAAATTCAACAGACTTCCTTTTGGGGTAATGTGGAATTCACCAAAAAGAGAAGATGACAACTGTGTTATGCAGATTGATGTTTGGGGGTTTTGTGAAGAAACTTTCGAGCATAGTGACGATTTGTTCTTGATAAGTGAAAAAGAAAATCCAACTGCTGACGTTAAGAAAAACAGGGACTTGAATGAAGCAGGTGTTGTTCTTCGTGATTGTTTACATACTTCAGAAGATTTATTAAGAATAGTGCAAAAAATTAGTGAATCAAAAAAATTCAAAAAAGCATGGGGTGATATGATGGACTCTTGCAACAATGTTGATGACCTTCTTAAGTTATTAAGAAACAAGTTTACTTTTGGTTTTGATGTCGTAAGACTTTTAAATAAATAAAACAAGTATTAATTAAAAATTATAAATTATGACAACAGTATTTAAAAATATAGAATGTAATGTTAAACAATTAGCAACTACAATGACTTTAATAGATAGCTATATTAAAGAACAAAAAGAAATGATAGAACTATACAAAGAACAATTAAACGGCTCAGACAACACAGAGCAAGTTAGGTTTTATCAAACTACTATTAAAGACAAAAAAGCTAACATCAAATCTATGATTGCTTTACAAGAGCAAATGGCAACTAAGGAATTAATAACTAAACACACTTTATAATGGTACAAGAATATATAATAACAGGCGAAGGATATTACAACACGAAAGTTGCAAGTCCTGTGTCTTTAAAAGAAATGGTAGACATAAAATGGCAAAGGGGTGCTATTCGTTTTAAAGGCACTCCAGAGCAATTAGATGCCTTTATAGATACGTTAATACAAGATGAAACCTATTTTAAATATAGAGACCATTTTACAGTAAAAGAATATAATAACCTAGAAAGAATATCAATACTATGAAATCAACACACTTAACAAGAACATTAGACTATTTACATGAATTTGGAAGCATAACAACACTAGATGCCTTTAGAGATTTAGGCAATAGTAGACTATCAGCAACCATCTTTACACTAAGAAAGAAAGGACATAACATTGTGTCTGATTATACTGACGTGCCAACTAGATGGTTCAAAGATAATGGAGATAGGAAATTCACGCAAGTAGTTCGTTACCGACTAATTGCATAGTCAATAGAGATATTTATACCCCCATCTATTTAAGGTTTTTAATCAACTCATTCATACGTCTTTTTATACCTTTAGTATCATAAACTTTATTAAAGTTTTTGTCATAAGTATAATAAGCATTGAGTTTGATTTCCTCACTATATATGTTATTATCTTTGCTCATAATTCCATTAACAAATTTATAGGTAATTTTCCGTTATTCAAAACGACCGCACACCCAATAGCGGGTTTTTTTCCTGCCTTAGCATATGCAAAGCTATATTCCGTAAAATTTATACCGCAAGAAACTTGCATACCAAAGACTCTAAAATTCTGACCTACATAATGCTCACAATAAGCCTGTGTATGCAAATGACCTTGAACAGTATTCATCATATCTGCTCTACATTTTGTTCTAGCAGTACCACCCTCACCATGTATGTATTGAACACCATCTTTAACATATCTTTCAACAAAGTTCCAACCAGGCACTTCTAAAACATCTTTATAGCTTTTAATCCATTTACTAGGAATAGATGATGTTTGAGCCTTCCTTGCTACCATTCTATCATGGTTGCCCAAAATTACAGTAGCTTTAGGAAATGCTTTATACCAACGTGATATTCTTTTTATTGCATACTCTAATTCATCAGCACCGCCCATTCCATCAGCAGATGTTTCGTGATAACTTGCATAGTGATTATCTATGACATCACCAATAAAGACAACTTCTGTGCAGTCAAATTCATCATATTTAGATATACAAAATTCTAAGTATTTATCAAGTGAAAAAGGTTCGTGAAGGTCGCCAATAACTAGAACATTATTATATCCTTCACCATTATTTTTGCGACTAGCTTTTATTAAGTCATATTCTGACTCAGTAAGTCTAGGTCGGTATGGTCTTAAATTATCTATTTCTTTTTTATTTTTTCTAAACCTCTGCTACCAAAATATGCTCCGATTGTTGTAATCAAACATATTTCTAACAGGGCAACCCACCGCTCCTCTACATTAAAATTAATTGTACCACTATCAATAAACACTAATAATACCGTTGATACTATTAGAAATGCTAATGTTAATGGTCTGATATTTGCAGGTAACCAACCTGCTTTTGCGTCAGCTTCCCAACGTCTTGTTATTTGTTCTTGTGCATTTGCTTCCGCTTTTGCTACAATCTCTTTCAAATTAGCTTTTAATTGCATACGTTCTTCATCAGTCGTAACAACATTATCAACAATGTTACTAACAGATTTCATAAAATCTCCACCTAGTATTTTGCCTAATATCTTCATAATGATTTGTATTCTATTAAAGGTCTATATTTAGTTTTGTTGTTTTCGTTTTTGTAAGCAACTAAAACCTGCCTTCTATTGTCGCTAACCTTCCAACTAAGATGAATCCAAGCAGGTCGCATAGGGTCATTATATTCTGTGCTGTCACCAAACTCAAGTATTATTTGGTCAAAGTCTAAGTCTAAATCCACAATAGTTTGGTAAATTCTAAGGTTGTCCATTCTGCCTCTATTAACATATTGTAAATCTACTGCTTCATATCTACAATGTTGCGAGTTTGCTGATGAACCTATTGCTTGTGATAATGCAGGACTTCTATAGCCACTTGTAATTCTCAAAGCACCTAATCGGTCACGAATGGTTTGGAGAAAAGTGGCTAGAAGCCTTAATTTTATAATGCCCTCTTTTGTAGGTTTGTTACTTAATCCAAGTCGTAATGCTGTATTACTTCTTGTAAATTCTTGTAATGTGAAATTCTTTGTTAATCTCATTCAAATTTTGCTAAATAAACCTTGTCTATTGCATCTTGTAAATCATCAATAGATATATCTAATTCCATCATTATATTTGCTTCATACCTTGCAACCTCTACATTGTTATCAAATACAATTAAAGTAGGCACAGCTAATATATTGTGCTTTTCTTGTTCTTCAGGATTGTGGCATATTACAACATCTTCTTTTTCACAATCTTTTAAATCAGAAATACTATAATTATTTTCTGAGTTCCAATCACTATTGTAATGCACTACTTTTACTTGACCCACACAAGAGCCAACACAAAAAAAGAATAACCCAAGTATTATATATGGTAAATTGCTCATATTATTTATTTAGATTATACAATCTTTCATCTATTTTATCAATCTTGTCTTCTATTTTATCTAGTTGCTCTTTTTGATTTTTTTGTTGTGTTTCTAAATTCATTATGGTTTTTCTTATCAGCTCGTCCTTTAAAGTTATTTCTTGAGGACTCATTGGTAGCGTAGGTAATTCCTTAGCTTCAGCAATGGATGCCTGTAAAGAAAACCACATACCAACAAAAGCAAATATAAGCATTGCTATTCCGCCTAATGTTTTAAGGCTTACCTGAAATTTAGATTCTTCTGAAAGTTCTTTCATTTGTTACAAGAGTTATCACATTTTTTGCCTGAAAACTTTTCTACGCCACTAATACCAAAACAACCAAGAACAACCCATACAAACGAATCATAAACATTTGAATTGATGACGAGGTCTTTTCCAATCCACCCTGTGAGTAAATCAGCAATCATTATTAAACACATAATTAAAAAAGCTATAAAACCTATTATAGACTTTTCGTTCCAATCGTTGTTATCTTTAAATATATCCATTATAATTTATATTTTATTAAACCATTTTCTATGTAAATTCCTTCAGGTCTTTTTATAACCTTGCCATTAAGGTCATAAAGCAATCCTGTATTTTTTGATTTGTTTATCACTTCTTGCATACCACTATTACAAGGTAATCCTGTTGCACAATCAACATATTCTGTAATAATGATTTCTTGAAACTCTACAATAGTGTCTGTTAAATATTCTGTGATGTATTCTGTTTCAATTATTGTTTCAACAATAGTATCTGTTTGTGTTATTATTTCAATAACAGGTATTTCTACAAATACTGTGTCGCATGACTCATTATATAAACCGCAATCTTCTAATGTTGTTGGAACGGCATTTGCTTCATCTGAACCATCGACACAATCTTCCCAATTATCATTAAGATAAAATATGCCACCAAGACCATTAGGAACGCAACCAAGAGGGCTATACTGAGTCCAATTAGACTCATCATCTCCACAATAGAAGCCGTTTTGTTCCACACATAATTCACAATTTGTTTGACTAAAAGCATATCCACATATTAAAAAGAATAATAGTAATTTTTTCATAATTAAAAGATTAAATAATTAAACCCAAACTTGCACTCATACACAGGCTTATTCCAATACTTTAAATATGTTCCTTCTGCAAATAATCCTAAGTGCTTTGTAATTCTAACGCCTAAAACACTCCCTGCGTCTATTTCTAGCTGTTTTAAGCCACTTTCTTCATATTCAAAAGAGTATTCGTCCAAACCATAGTGAAAAGGCATTAGATTCGCCCAAATGTGAACCCAATAATTTGGATTGTATTTATAGTATGCTAAACCAATAACTAAACTAAGTTCTTTTTGCATACCTAATTTTTCTAATTCTTGTTCATTGTAATCAGCTATTGCTTGACCAAAATAGTGTTTATAAAATTCATCATTAGATGTTGCAAGTAATTCATCATTCTTAAACCAATGCCATCTGCCATTAACAAATTGATTTGAATAGCCAAATTCTTCTGCTAATTGTCTAAAGGATTGTTCTCCTGGTGTCCATAAATCATCTATTGGTGTTATGCCATAAGGATTATGCTGTCTAAAAACACCGCCTAAAGTAAAGTCAAAACCACCTTTAGTAAGTCTTAATCTAGCATCTAATGAATTGTATCTTAAATCAACACGTTGTCTATCTGTGTATTGTGCTTTTACTACAAATCTTTTACCTAAATATCGTAGCCAATAATTCTGCTCATTAAGTGTGTCACCACGACTACGTATATATGAATAATTAATAAGATACTCAAAACCAACAGCATTGGAAATAGTAACATTTTCTGCAACATTGTCTTCTGTTCCATAATACCAACTTTTAATCTTTTGTTCATAACCAAAACGAGCCACTTTTCTGATTCCTACAGTCAGGTTAAAATCATAAGGATTAACTTGTGTAACATCTTCATAGCCTTTGTCTATAGAAATATAGTCTTGATTTTCAACCATACTTGTATTCATATTCATAGATGTATAAATAGTAGAATACTTGAAAAAGTCTATTTGCCCAAAAGACAAAAACGGTAATAGTAGTAGTAAGTATTTCATTATGATAAGTCTATTATTCTATATGTAATATACACATCCATTGTGTTTGTTGAACCACCTGTGGGCGCTCCTGATGCTGCATATAAATACAGTCCTAAATCTTCAATACTACCAGCCTGATACGCCCCTTTACTACTAGCATCTTGTGGAAAAAGAGCCGACTTACCATCATAAGTACCATTCGGCCAAAACCTAGCCTTAGTCCAATAATAATTTGTGTCTAATGCTTTGTGTCCAATAGTCAGTCCTGTGGTAGCTGTATTAGCTGAAGCACCTGGGCTCATATTTATATAAGCATTAATAGGGATAATCGCCAATCCTGCCCCTGGAGCGCTTACTAGAGTACGAGCCGTTGAATTTAAATCTAAAAATTCAGCATTAGTAACCGATATTTTGTCTGTTTGTAGAAAAAACTTATTGTCAATCTTTTTACTAGTTCCATCTGCTGAACCTGTTGTGTCGTTTACATCGACTATCATTAATAAATCACCTGTTCCTGGTGTAGTTGTTAATGCTGTTTTATCGGTTAACCTTTGTCCTGCCATTGTTATTAGTTTTAGTTAATTTTTTAATATAATTTTTTAACTTCTTAAAGTTCTCCAAACTGCTTGGATATTTTCTATGTATTTTAGCATCCATATATCGTAATATCTGCTCCTTGTAAAAAACTTTTCATTCTATTGCTTCTAGGTGCTGTAGGCTGAAGATTTATTCCTGCAAAATAATTGTTTACAGTAGGGTCTAAATCAGCACCACTATTAGTAGAGTATTCAGGAAATGAACTCTCATTATTTCTCAAGAAATCTATACACCTTTGGCGGTAAAATTCGGCTGCATTTTCGGCCGTATTCATTACAGGTTCTAAGTCCTCATAAGTAGCACTAGATGACTGTTCTGTTGCACCCATAATTACTACGGAATTATTGCTAAAACGTAGGCGAAGATACGGAACGAGTGAAACGAAACTAAACTGAACCAATGCAGGTTGTATATAATCTTCTACTAAAGTCTTATAAGCACCTGTTAAGCTAGAACCCTGTATATCTGATTTTAATTTAGCATCTAAATCAGTGCCTAGAATTGGTAGTATGTTCATATCTTGTGCGAGTAAGATATAAGGCATAATTAAGTCATCTTCAACTGACCCCCCAATAGCTGAATCTTTTTTTAATCTTGTTGCTGATATGTATAATGTGTGTTGTATCGCCATATTTTTATTTTATTTTACGCCTGGATAATGTCCTTGATTTGGCATATTCTCAGGTGCTATTACTGCATCTTTTATTCCTCTTGGTTTTGGTGTATACGTCTTAGGTATACTGTCTGTTTTTTTGTAGTCATCCATGCTTTCTGCATCTTTCAATTCTGTTCCCTCTTTTAATCTATATAAAATCACCTTCCAGGCGTGGCGGCAGTAGACTCCCCCTTTAAAGCGAAATAAATCATAAGGTCTACCTTTATGTCCTAATTGTCTATTAACGCCCTCTCTACTTGCTTTATCTATATCTTCTATTCTATATACAAATCCTGCTCTTGATAACTGCATCATATTCTTGCAAAATGTTCTAGTAGATTTGCTTGGCTTTCTACTTTTCTTTATGTATTTAAACCTCACCCTATAAAATGATTTATCTAAATAACTTTTTTTATCTTCTTTACTCACTATTTCATCAGCAAAATTATCTTTCTTATGCTCTTTAATTAATTTTTCTGCCCATTCCTCATAATCCTCTACATAATCTTGCTCATCTACAATTTCCCACTTTTCTTCATCAATCTTTTCTCCTTTTAAATTATCTAATAATTCATCAAATTGGTCATCTGACAAATCATCTCTGACATTCTCTATTTCTTTAACTTTTTTTTTTGCCCAACTTTGTCCTGCATCACCACCCCATAATGCCCAAGCTATACGACCTGCACTAGGAAAACCATCTTCACCTATCTCAAATCCTTCTGCTTTTTTATCTACTTCATGTCTAGCAAAAAAACTGTTCATTCTTTTAATCGTGTCAAAAGATAGATTGTCACCATTCTTGATGTTCGTGGCACGAGCAACCGCAACCTGAGTTCCGCCACGTCCATGTTCTCTACGCCATTCTAAACCCTTTTTTGCTTCTTCTACCATTCCTTGTGTTGGTTTAGTATCTATGTCTTGTAAGTCTTTAAATTCTTGCTTTAAATCATCAGTATCTATATCTTCGTTTGTAACACCTTCTTTCTCTTGGTCTTCTTCACTCTGAGTCTTTGTAACTTCTAAATCAATGAAATCAGCAGGTTTAAGCGATTTAAAGTACAAATCAAGGTTTATGTCATTAACTCTAAAAATCTTCTCTAAACCCTTTAAAAGCGTATTTTGGAACGGAATGACAACCGTGTTATTAAATAAACTGTAGGCATCACGTAATTCATCAGCATTATTTCCTAATCCACCACCCTCTGAACGAATACCAAATAATATAGGTGATGTAACTCTGTGACCTGCTAGAATTTGATTTACAGATTGCTTAGACATTTCTACCCAAGCATTTTGTGCATCATTCATTTGGATAGGTTCTATAGTTGGTGTAGTTTCTTTACCATCATTAAATGTGATTAAGATTTTACCTGCGTTTCCTGTTCCTGCAAATTTTTGATTTAATTGTCTTTCTATTGTTCTTCTTTCTTCTTCTGTCGGCACACCGTTAGAGAATCCAACGTGCATACTAGGTGTCATGCCTGATGTAATGTTAGCTAAATGAAATTGTGCAATTTCTAATTCCATTTGAATCCAATCAGTAGCTGCAACGTAATCAGGAGCAAAGCCATAAAACAAAGCAGGGTTTTTATCTCTAATCATTAGGATTTGACTAGCTTGTGTTCTATCTTCTGTATTGAAAGCTGCATAAGGTCTAGGTTTGTATTCTCCCTTTTTAGCTTTAGACCAATCAGCAGAATAGTAATAATGCTGTATTTCACCATCAATCATTTTACCACTCCTTATGTATTGTGCAGGGATATGAAGGACTTTAGCGATGCGACTACGGTCGCGACTCCATATACAATTTACATAACACCCACCAAATAATTTTAAATCTAATGCTAGGTCTTTTAATACATCATCATCAGAATTATGTAAAAGTTCTGTTAATCTTAAATATGATTCTTTAGTGTCTGTAGATTCATCAACATTTGTTGCTGCTAAACCTTCACCATAAATCATAGCTCCTATTGACTTTACCAAAGCACCATTAATGGCACTTCCTAAGAATAGTTCAAGCAAGTAATTTGGATAAAGGTTATCCTCACCAAAAGAAACCCAATCATTTTTAGAATCTTCTACTAAGTGAGGTATGTTGTAATGTGATAATTTTATTAAATCTAAATTCATATTAGTCTATTGTTAAGTAAACATTTTCCGTATTAAATGTGCTAGGATTAGCTGTATATTCTGTATATGTTACTGATTGTGAATTGGCAGCACCTCTTATATTAGCAATACCATTATATAGCAAACGTAGACCTGACGGGTCAACATTAGATGATGAACTATTTTGATATATAAATATGTCATAAAAGCCAAGCGGTCTGTCAGGTGTTGGTATTTTTATTATTCCACTAAGTCTGTTTTCTGTTGTTGGAGAAACAAAAATAAATAATGCAACAAATCTATCATTATAATACGCATCACTTATAATAGCAGTTGGAATAAAAGTATAATCCCTATTTGTAAGCTGACTTTTTAAATTTATTAAAAAACCATTACTTGTATTAAAGTCAGATGACACATAATTTTTTAAATTTAAATACAATGGATTTGTAATTAAATTATCTAAATCTCTAAGTAATTGTATCATATTTCTTTATATAATTCATTAAAAATTTCAGGATATTGCTTTCTTAACGCTTCCTTTGCTTCCTCTACTAATGGAGGAACTAATATACCCTCCTCTTTAAGCTCCCAAGCCATCTTTCTTTTTCTTTTTAGGTTTATCTTCTATAAATAGATTGTTTCTAACATCTTCTCTAAGTTTTGCAATCTGTGGTTGTGTTAAATCATCTAAAGGTAAATTGATAGAATCAATACTCTTACCTTCCCACTCTTTTTTTAGTTTCCAAGCCATAGTAGTTTACTATAAATATAAAAGTTAAGTTATTGTTTTTTAGTGTACAAAAAAAGGGGTAATAAAACCCCCTTTTTCTTTGTTTATAGAGTAACGATTAAGTTCCTACAGTAATAGTTAAGTTATTCTCATCATCTAAACCATCAAATGGATATTTAGCTGTAGCAGCACCTGCACTAGCAGGTAACTGAATTAAAGCATTCTTTTCTTCTGCTCCCCACTCAATAGTGTAACCATTCATATCACCTTTTGCAGTTCCTGTAACTACTGTCCCTCCTGTCACATAACAACCACCATCTATACCTAATAAGTATACATTGTCATTTGCATCTTGAACAAAGATTTGACTTCTTGAATAAGCCATTAATCTTAATTCATTAGTCATGTCATGGTCAATCTTTTGTAGTGTTACAGATAATGCTTGAGTAAAAAATGTTGTTCCATTAGCATTGTCTGAGTTTATAGTAACAGTTAAGCTAGATAAATTTTGAACTAAGTCATACTTAAAAACCTCTACTGTACCACCACAGCAAGACCAATTAGCAAAACCAGCAATAGTCATTTCTGTAGTGTTAATAGTAGCAACAGCAGAAACATTATTACTGTATGATTTTGCAATATAGATAGCTTTCAGTCCACCAATACTGTCTTTACAGTCAATTAAACGTCCTCTTGTAATATCACAAGCCATATTATTTTATTATTTAAAGGTTAATAAAAGGGGAGTATATTTCAACTCCCCATTTAAGGTTTTTTAGAATATGCAACCAACTACACCGTCAGTTTTTACTCCTGTCTGAACACCAATAGCAAAGTTCATAACAATTCTTACATTGTCGCTACCGTCATACTGATATGTAGGTATAACTCTCGCTTCAGTCCAATCTGTAGCTAGGTTAGTTCCGAATACCATATTTTCTTTATATGTTGCAACGATAGCGTCATCTGGCATACCAGAACAACGATAAATTGGATATCCTAAATATGTTAAACCATCAATGCCTTGGTCTGAACCTCTCATATTAATACCTTGTCCTGAACCTGCAGCAGTTAAAAACTGTCCGTAAAATCCGTACATTTTGTTATTCATATAGAATCCAAAACCATCTTTGTCAATTAAACCAGGGTGTGAACCAACAACAGCATCAAAAACAGTTGCTAATGCATCATCTATATTTGCATTTGTAGTTGCTGCACCAGAGTTTAATGTTGATTGTGTAAAGTCAGCACAAGCTGAAGCATTTAATCCTGATTGGTCAAATACACCATCATTTGACAAGAAACCTGCTCCAAATATACTTCCTGCATCTGCAACCCATAATCCATTTTCTAATTGAGCACCTGCTTTACCTGCAACTGAAGCTAATAAAAAGTCCTCAAATGTGCCAGGCAAGTTTCCGTTTCTGTCCATATTCTCGCCAATCCATGTTGGAAATACTGTTCCACGACAGATTTCTTCATTTACTTTAAGGTCAGTTAATGTTAAAACTTGCTCAGTTAATGATGTGTCATTTCCACTAGAGAAAGAACAAGCAGCAGAAACGATAGGGTCATTAATTCCTAAATTTGAAATTACTGCTTTTCTATTTAAACCGTCAATTTGTCTTACATATCCTTTTGCAACTGTGTCAGGACTTTTAACTGCAGCAGTCACATAAGGCAAAGCTAATTTACCTGCATAGGTGTTATCAGTTACGGTTATATCAAACTGATACTCTTTACTTAAATTATATTGATTATTTGCCATTTTTAAAATTATTTATTGTTAATGTAATATGCTGCCCTCTCCATTGATGACAGTTTTTTTAAGTCAACAGTTGCACTAAAGTTTGTTCCTTCAGGATTGTATGAAATACCTTCCGTAGCAGGTTCGCCACTTAGTTCTGTGATTTTACTTTTTAATTCTTCAACCTGTGTCATAAGTTCCCCTATAACTTCATTAGACATTTCTGTCTTATCTTCTTCAGATTCTTCTGTTTTTTCTTCGGAAACTTCTTCAGACAATTCAGCAGATGCTTCTACTTTGTCTGCTTTTAAGTCAGCAACTGCATCTTCTAAATTTTTAATTCTTTTTTCCATTCCTGCCCAATCAGCTACGTCAGCCTCATCGTGCTCATCAAATTCTTCTTCTTTAGATTCTTCAGCTACTTCTTCAGAAAGTTCTTCTTCAGATGCTTCAACATCTTCAGCTTCTTTTTCTTCTCCTAAGTCTAGGATTTCAGATGAATCACCGATTGTCATTTTATTTCCGTTTTCCATTGTGTACGACCCTGCAGATAATGCTTCTGCTTCGCCATCATCACCAACAGCAAACACTTTAGACCCAATCATAAATTGCTCATCTTCTGTAGCAATAATACGACCATCATCTAATTTCATTTCAGCGTAGAATTTTACGCTATAAGATTTTGGTTCATTTTTCATTTTTAAGAGATTTAAAATTTTTTCTATAGTTCCCATAACATTAATAAATATAAAAGGATTAAAACTGTTTACTTCTTTAGTATTTTACTGTCTTATTTTTTATAGCTGCACAGACTTTAGCAGCAGTTTCTTTATTACCATATTGCTTGATTTGGTCTCGCATACATTCATCCCAAGAATACTTTAACATAGCTTTTCTTTTAGCATAAGCAACATATTCTAGCATCTTGTATTTTTTCTTTCTTTTCTTTTTGCCTGTTTTAGTATATAATTCTTCTTTCATTGTAGCAGAAGAATGGTCATCACAAGGCATATATAACTTAACGCCATCCACAGTATGAGGATGAGAACCTGAACAACCTTTAAACATTTCTGCATATATTTCAGCTTCTTCTTTAGTTCTAAATAATGGCTCACCATCTAAAGCACCAACAGGATTTAATTCATTGTCTAAGATTAGATTTTTAATTTTACCCATCATTACTTCATCAGGACATTCTTCACATACTTCATCTAATATATCTACTTGCTTAGATGCTTCAATTAGCTTATCTGTAAAATATCCCTCAATACTAAAACCTCTAACTTCTTTATTCTTAATAGCTTCCCAAATTTCAGGATTATTTTCTGCACTTACTTGCACAAACCAAGTACCGATTGGCAAATTCTTAAAGCCGTACATATTAGACTTGTCATATTTCTTATCTTCCTTTATCCACGATTCTACGACAGTTAATCCTTGTATTGGCTCTTTATGTTCAAAGGTATGATTATTGTTGTTTAAACTATTCATAAATAGCTTCTGTGCTTGTTTAATAGTTTCCTTTGTAAAGAATACATCATATTCTTCATTTGTTTCTTTATCTAGTCTAGGTATTTTTTTGTCAGGAACAAGGATTGCACCTACTAGCTGTTTTTTTTCTTCATCTACTTTTGCAAGTGATAAAAAATCATTATTAAAGAAAACAAAATTTTCTTCTATTGCAGGAAACTTGACAATGCTGATTGCATCAACACCAAACATGTCTGCTGTTTCGTCTATAATTAGTTCTATAAGTTTTTTCTTTTTTGCCATAACATCTATAAATATAAAGTTCTTAATTTTGTTTACAACGTAGCTTGTACTTCTAATTCTTCTTGTAGTGCTTGTGAACTACTAATATCATTTTCTACAACAAAAGCCTGAATTGGTTGTGTTGCTGTAGTAACTGCTTCAATGTTAGGAATTAGAGGTCCTAATCCTGTAGGTCCTAATTCTTCAATTTCATCATCAATAGGACTATCTGCAACAGAGGGAGCTTCGATTGAAGGTAAACTACCACCACCAACATCACCACCTGGCAACTTTGTTTTCATTATATCACTAACACTTTTTAAACCTGTTGCCACTGCTATACCTGCTGCTATTGGTCCTAAGATTGGTCCTGCTCCTACAGGTGGTGGAGCTAATGCTGCTGCTGCTGCACTATAAGTGCTTATTGTTGCTTGTGCTACTGCTAATGCTTTTCCTGCTGCACTTTCTTTACCTATTAAATTAGATACTGCTCCTAATGAACCAGCAACCATATTTATTTTTTGTTGTGCTAAATCTTTTTCTATTTTTGCATCAGCTATTGCTTTTGCTTTTGCTATTTTTAACTTTTCATCCGCTGCCTTTTTTTCTTCTGCTAATTCCTTTTTCCTTGCTGTTTCTTTAGCATCTGCTGTTTTCTTTTCTATTTCTAATTTTTTTTGTTCAGCTTTTATTAATAAATCAATTTCTTTATTAGTTAATTCTTCTGTAATTTGTAAATTAAGTTCATTCGCTTGATTTGTTAGTTCTATTCTTGCTAATTTTTCTTTTTCAATCCTTTCTTCTTCTTTAGCAATTTGATTTGTAAATGTTCCAATTTCTGCTGCTACTCTTTTTTGTTTTAAAATAGAAGCTGTTTGTAATTCAATTAACCTTGCTCTTTCTGCTGCTAAAGTTGCAATATCTTCTTCACTTGATTTTCCTAAATCAATAATGGCTTGTAATGCTTCTACTTTTTTATTTTGTGTAGCAACTTCCAAATCTGCTACTCTTTTTTCTTCTGCAACTGCTGCCTTTAATGCTGTTAATCTTTCAGTCATAGCTTTAGTATCATCTTCTGCTAACAATCTAGACTCTGCAATTATTTTATTTGCTTTTGCTCTTACCAATAACATATCTCTTTCTTCATCTCTAACACCCTGTAATGCTATTGTTAATGTATCTATTGCTTTAACTTCTTCTTTTATTTCTGCTGTAGTTCCTGTAAAAGATTCTTTAAATGCTTTAAATGGGTTCTTTAATGCAATTAATGACTTGATAAAATCCTCTGCTCTATCCCTAAGAACATCAAATGCTGCACCAAGTTGAGCTGATATTCTTTCAAATCTTCTAGCTGTTTCGATATTTCCACTAAATATATCTTTTAATTTTACAAAAGCAGCAACAATAAGTCCTATCCCTAATGCTTTAAAAGCTGTGCCTAAACCTTTAGCTGCACTTGTCATGCCACCAAGTCCTGACTTAGCTCCCTTAGCAGACTTATCTACACCCTTAACACTTTTATCTACTTGGTCAAGACCCTTAACGGCATCTTTACTATCTACCTTTAATTTTATTGTCTTATCTATCGCCATATTATTCTAATTATTTCTTTTAACATTCTTTTGAAACTTGTGTGGTGTTCTTGCATACCATAAGCAAAGTCTAATTCTTTATCTTTGTATTCCACTAATTGTAAGTGGTCTATAGAAGGCATAATTATCTTTGTAGTATTTTCTATATATTTTTTTAATTCCATATTAACCAATCATTATTTTGTAAATATATTCCATCCCCATCTTGATATAAAGCCATATTATCGCCATACCCTAAACTCATGTTTCCTAATGTTTGTACAGTTAAATCTACTGTCAAAGACCAAACTCTTTTAGTTTCAGTTTGTAGGTCATCTAAACCAAATGACAAATTTGAATCATTGTTGCTTATATATAAAGATGTTCTAGAACCAACTTCTGCTATGTTAAATTGTTGAATCCCACCTGCTGTTCCTATTTGTGTAATAGTTCCCTCTATATTCTTAAATGCTGTATACCAAGAAAATGCTTCTAAATAACCTGTCGGATAACTTGAGTCAGTCCCACCTACCACTACTGCCGTTCCATTTACTCTTACAATCATATTAGAATTGTTTGGGATAGATGGATTTTTACTTCCTGTCACACCTTGAGGGTAAGCATAACCCCTTGTATTTCCTGTTGTATATCCAATTAAAACCATTCTGTGTGCTTCTCCATTTACAGAAGGAATAGCTAAATTTTCATTTCTAAATTTAATTACTAAATCATCACCATTATAAGGAATCAGAGCAGTAGATGTTTTAGTGTTATTAGTTCCTACTATAAATGGTTTGTTTAATTTAGCTAGTTTGCCTTGAAAAAGAGTTTTTAATTGCCCTACGCTAAACAATGCTCTTGCATTTCTTTCGTTTTGAACCCAAGCAGGTAAGCTATTAGTATTAGCAAAACAAGGTCTTAAAGATAAATCAATACCTAAAGATGCAGGGGGTGAAACATCTATTATATAACCCCCTAAACAGTCACAACATTCGGGGTCTGCAAAAATTCCTGTTTGGTCAGTATTGGTAATGGTAGGCGTACAATTAGGAGTTCCGCTAGGACACCAAGCATAGTAACCATCCCAATTATTATTGTTTGTATCTTGACTAATAACATAATTACATTCATAGCAAGTTCCGTCATAAGTGTCATTAATTTTTATTAAAGTAGTTTTTGTTGATACTTTTTGACCAACTTGATAATTTTGTATTTTTAAAATTCTCCACCATGTATCTCTTATAAAAATCTCATCATTAAATTTAAAATTAAAAATATCTACTTCGTTTAAGTTTAAATGACATTCCATTATTCTAGCATCTTCACCATATATGCTATTTAAATAATTATTCCAATATAAATAGTATAGACTATTTTGAGGAATTGTACCATTCACGTCAGAATTAAAAACAGTTAATTCTCCTGCTAGAGGGGGAGCAGGTGACCAATACAAAGATTTTGTGGTGTTTGTAATTGTTGATTCACCTGATGATGGTGTTAAATTGTAAGGACTACATAGTGGATATGTTTGGAAAGAATAAGATGTAATTACAGAACTATTTTTATCTTGATGATGAAAGTATATAGTAATAGCAACACCTGATTCATCTTGAATGTTGGTAGCAGAACCATTATAAAAAAACAATTTAGGTTTGGTTTCATTTATAATGTTTTCATAACCACCCTCTACTTGATTATATGTAAATTCATAATGAACTGCCATATTGGGCAAAGCTGTAGGTGCTTGTGTATCTTCTGCACTTAAAAATATTTTCTGATTTATATAAGGTGAAAATATAGGATTATTTTTTAATGTTCCTTGTGCAAAATCATTGTTGTTTTCTGTTCTAGTAAATTTACCATACACATTTAAATCGGGTGCTTCTAATTTTATAGACTTATTAGACATATCTACATCTTCTAAATCTGTTAAAATTGTTTCCTTTTTTTGTAATTGTGTAGTGTCTTTTACTATGATTTCTTTTGATGTATCTAATTTGTCTGTCCAATTTTTAATGCTTCCTTGTGCTAAATAATCATTATAAGGCTCAATAAGTATATTACTAGGATTACTAGGGTCTGTAACCATAACAAGGTTAAATCTTTCTATAATGTCTTTTAAAAATGATTTTTGTGTTATAGAAGGGTCTATGCCTGAAGGTACTGTTACCTGTCTATCATATACATCAGGCGTAGGGCCATTCCAATTAAAATTAATAGTGTTTTTACAGCCATAAAAATAGTTTGGCATTGTAGTAACATCAGCCGCATATTTCATAATAGCAGGATATGATGAGTCATATCTTTGCCACCCTTCATAACTAACTATAAATTTTCCTGATTTTCCTACAGGCATAGCACTTAATGGACACCAAACATTCACATTTAAAGTTTGTGTTCCTGTTCCTTGAACTGATGCCGATAAATTTATTAGTAAATTACTTTCTCCTTCTCCATAAACTGTGCCATAATCTATTTCTCCTGTTGTTGGATTAAAGTCTATTATTTTTACTCTAACTTTTGCATCAGGTTCTTCGGTTGCACCCAAAGTTGGAAGAGTGTTAGATATATTTGTGGCTGTTGAGTGAAAGCGAAGAAAAACATCGCCTGTTTGTGCTACACTATTTTTAGTAAAATAATTTCCTGTAGTATTCCACATTCCACTAGGGTCAGATGGACTATTAAAACCTAATCCAGGCAGGGGTGAGTTTGTATTAGCTTTAACTAAAGACCAATTATCATATTGAGAGCCACTATTCCAAACTGTCCACGTTCCCCAACTTTCGGAATTTCCAACTCTTGTTGAACCAAAAAGTAATCCTACAGGCTCTGTTTGTGGTCTAGGTAATGCAGTATGATTACAAGTAGTCATGAAAATTTTACCAAAATAATCGCCATCTATAAAGCTAGATGTATAACTAAAACCTGCTTTTGCTATTATTAATCTAAACAATTCTTTTATTTGTATAGCAGGTCTAAATTGTGTGATAGGTACTTGTAAATCAGACTCATCTGCTGTAAGTGATGAAGCACTTAAATACTGTGAAACATCAGCTCCATAGTAAGCATTACCTATAGTAAAAGACATAGGGTACATAACCTTCTGAACATTTACATCAGTATCTCTTAAAGATGTTCCTGCTATGTTTTGAAAACCACTATCAGAGCCGTCCCAAGAAGCAGCTACATTAGCAGCAGTAAATGTGTGGTCTAGTTCTTCACTATAAGTTCCATTATCATTTAAAAAAACATCTTTCAATTTATTGCTACCTATTACAGTAAATAAATCAGCAGTATTAGATAACAATACTACTTGATAAAATTGTGCTTTTTTATATACTGCTTTTAATTGAATTATCCCCTCAAATTGACTAACACCATCTGCAAACAAAACAGCATCAAATGATTTTCTAGTATCAAAGACTAAAGTACTTGCATTTACATTATACCAATCTTGAAAGAATTTATTATTATTATCTGTAAATGGTAATTTAAAAGTTTGACTAAAATTTGCTTTTCTTTTCTCAGGTTCTTTAACATCAGAAAATTGAAAGTTAAGACTTATATTAGGTGATTCCTGCAAATCTAATTCATAAGTACTGTCTGTAGTTGAGCTAGTAGTAGCTTTTCTATATGCAACTAATCTAATTTTCATTAGCTATTTGTATTTAAAGGATTAGAGTATTCTATATTAATAGTATATTTAATTTTTATACCATCATTAGCATTAGTTTTTCTTACTATATTTTTATTAGTAACTAAGACAGGTACAGTATATGTAGTGTCAGCATTTTCTATTATAAAAACATCTGTAGACATTACACATTTTTCTAACAACTCAGCATCTTCTTCTGTAATCCAATCTGTGTTTAATGTTTCTTTTAATATAGCATCTGTTTTTCTAACCTTACGTGTACTATCAAAATTATTATATGAGTATTCTGTAGAATTATATTCTCCTAATACTTGTCCATATGTATCTCGTTTTACATCTACACTTTGTTTTGATTTCATTTTAAAAGTAAAATAATCCCAACAACCTAGACTATTTACCCACCCTAATCTTCTAGACTTAAAGCCTTTGCAACTTTCGTCTAATTTGATAAAATAATATGGCTCTATTTTTTGGACTGAAGCAGCAGTATTATATCCTGTAATTGTGTAATATGACCACCCTGAAGCATTATCAGGTTTTAAATCAGATGTTGATTGTGCATTTAAATTGGCAGGGCCACAACCCAAATATATTAATCTTTTAGCATTAGTAGTAGCTTCAGAAGCAGGTAAAGCTCCACCATTTCCTGTTTCATTAGCTAATGCTCCATCACTTCCTATTTGAACACCTGCTGATGTATAAAATCTAATTATCCATTTTTCAATATCACTATTAAAAATAGCTTCAGAATTTAAAAAGCCTACTGTTTGAAAATCACCATTTTGAACGTAACTTCTTCTAACCTTAGTTCTTGTTTCACCTGATGGCAAGGTTACATCTACAGTAGATTCTTGCATATCGCTTAACAATAAAGATGTTGCACTTTTTGTTTGATAAGTTTGGAATGCTGTGCCTTGAAAATAAGTTCCTGATGTTCTTGCTGTTTCTAAAGGTAATGATGCTGCAATATAATACTTAGTGCTAGTTGCATTTTCACTACTATTCTCTGTAGGACTTATAGTTGCTCCTGCTGAGTATTCTTGATATGCTTTAACAAAAATTGTTTTGAGTTGATTAGAATTATGGCTTAATAATTTTCCTGTATTATTTTTTCCTAGCGTGTGAATTGATTTGGTTGTGTCATCTTGGTCTGCATAAGTGTTTTCTATTTGTGTGTTTATAATATCGCCAACATCATATACAGAGTAGACATTTGTAGTGCCTGTAGTATATCCGTTTGGTCTTTGTTTTATTTTACCTAGTAATTCTCCTGAAGCATCATCTATTCTGATTTCTAAAATAAATTTAAAATAGAATAAGTCTGTAATACTTGTTTGTTTTACTGTATAAGGTAAAACAGGAGTCCAATTTGTTATTGCAGGTATCTTTGATGAATCTGCTACAGGTCTTTGTGGTAATGATATACTTCCTATTGCCATATTATTTTATTATTGTTTCTAATTGTTTTTCTAAATCTTCTCCAAATGCTTCTACTATGGCATCTGTTTGTTTTTTTAATTCTGTTGTAAATGGTTTGCTAAAAAACTGTGTTCTTGTTAAACCTCTTTGATATATTGCTCTTTGTATTAAAAAAGCTAAACTTTTTCTTTTTATAAACTTCCCATCTTTTCTAGCTGCTTTTAATGGCTTACTTACTATCCATCTATCAATAACACCTCTAGGTGGCATCTTGTTAGAAAACTTAAAAGGACTGCCTTGACCCCTCATTTTACCTTTGCCTTTATAACCACCTGCACCTCTTACACCTTCATCTACAAATTGCCAATAATCTTCAGCACCACCAAATTCAAATTCTAATGTTACACTATCTTTTTTTGCAGTTACTAAATAATCAAAATCATTAAATAGTGTATTTGGACTTGTTGTTTTCTTTTTCTTTTTTAATATACCTCTACCTTCCTTGACAACATTGCCACCAAGTTTCTGCATTGCTTGTATAGTGTTTTTTAATTCCATTAACTATTAGCTGTTATTGGCACAATACAAAGATTGTTAGTATTATTTACTTGCATACTTATTGATGCTGACCAACCTGTTAAAAGATTGTCAAATCTAGCTGTAAATGGTTCACAAGATATTGGTAATTCTAATACAACCTCATCATCAACCCAACTTGTAGAATATAGACTTTTATGAAACTCATTAATTACATCTTGCAAGATTTGTAGGTTTTCACTTAATGTATCTAATCTGCCTAACCTTTCATTATTAGGAGCATCACCTACTTCATCATTAATCATATCTAAAACATAGATTGTAAAATTATAAGTCATTACACCCTTGTCTACTGTTGCTGTTCCAGGCTCTGCATATAATATAACATAATCAGTTGCACCTAGCTTATTAATGTCAACTTCGTCCATAAAGCCACTATGAAAGCTATTTATCATATAATGCTTATCAGCTATTGTTTCTAAAAATCCCACAGCGTTTCTAAAAGTTATCATAGTTGCTTCTTTGTTTATTGTTATAATCTTGAGAATAAGCCAAGTATGTTAGCACCTCTAAGATTGGTAATCTTGTTATTTTATTAATGTTTAATATATTGCTATTAGAAAGCGAATATAGGGTATTGTACCAACCCCATTTAGACTGCATACTTACCCCCTTTGCAGTTTCTTCTCCTGTGCTTGTAAATAGCTGTGCGAAATCCTTGCTAAGTCTTCCCCTAAAGTCAAAAAAAAACCTAGACAACTTAATGCTATATCCATTGGACAATCTTTAAATAATTCCTCTTTAAATTCGTCAGGGTTATAATCCTCAATAGCATATCTTTCATTCC
>VTLG01002483.1_pt1 | contig 29239 bp, 39 predicted proteins | sample 4694571 | NCBI WGS metagenome assembly VTLG01 (sample SAMN12604809, study PRJNA352737) | marine metagenome | biome: ENVO:00000447; feature: ENVO:00000209|ENVO:00000569|ENVO:01000036; material: ENVO:00002151; isolation source: viral sequences binned using virsorter ...
TATGACGATAGATTTAGCGGCATACCTAATAACGCAGGTTCAGGCGTAACTGGTGATATAGACTTTACAACAGTCGGCCACTCTAGTGGTGATGCTTATTCAATTATTCTTGTTTTAAATAAGAATTATTAATGAATGGCAGAGTACAAAGGCAAAACCGTAACTCTAAATAAACCAAGGGCTATCCGCAAAGGTAGCCCTGGTTATGGCAAAAAACGAAAAGAAGTCTTTGTAAAAAATCCAGCAACAGGAAAAGTCAAACGTATTGCTTTTGGTGATGCTAAATTAGGTATGCACAAAAACGATCCAAAACGCAAAAAATCTTATTGTAAAAGAAGTGAAAAGCTTGGTAATGATCGCATGAAGGCTAATTACTGGGCTAGACGTGATTGGGATTGTTAAATGGCAAAAAGACGCGACCCCAAAGTTGGAACAGGCAAAAAGCCAAAAGGTAGCGGTAGAAGACTGTATACAGATGAAAACCCTAAAGATACCGTATCAATTAAATATGCCACGGTACAAGATGCCAGAGATACAGTTGCTAAGGTCAAGCGTACAAGAAAACCCTTTGCAAGACTAATTCAAATATTAACAGTGGGTGAACAACGATCTAAATATGGTGGTAAGCCAAAACAAGCAGAGATATTTAGAAGAGGTAAAGATGCTATTAGAAGAAAACATGGTAGAATAAAATAATGGCAAAAAAAAAATTAAATAAAGTTATTAAAGGTTTGCAAAAAGCTAGCAAAACACACGCACAGCAAGCAAAAACCTTACAGTCTATAAAAATGAAAAAAGGAGGTGCAGCTAAAAGCAAAGGTAAAATATGCCCAGAAGGCAAAGCTTGGGCAAAAAGAACTTTTGATGTATATCCTTCTGCGTACGCAAATTTAGCTGCTTCTAAATACTGTAAAGATCCTAATTATGCAAAAAAAGCAAAAGGTGGTAAAAGAAAAGGTAAAAGATTTGGTGGTCCTATAAGAGGACAAGGTATTGTAATGTCAGATAGACTAAGATGAGTAAAGGTCAATTACAAAGCTGGTTAGATCAAGACTGGGTAAGATTAGGAGCAGATGGCTCTATTAAAGGTTCATGTGGTGGCAGAAAAGAAGCTGAGGGTAAGCCAAAATGTATTCCTAGAAGTAAAGCAAATAGTTTAAGCAAGTCACAAAGAGCTAAGTTGGTTGCAAGAAAAAGAAAAAAAGATCCAAACCCAAATAGAAAAGGTAAACCTATTATGGTTTCTAATAAATTAAAATCAGGAGGCAAAGTGAAAAAACTAAAACCTATACCGCCAGGCAACAAAGGTTTGCCTAAATTACCAAAAGAAGTCCGTAATAAAATGGGTTATTTTGTTGAAGGTGGAAGAGCTGAAAAAAAGAAAGGTGGCAACATAGCTAGAGGTTGTGGTAAAGTTATGTCTAATAGGCGTAAATATACAACCATTAGCTAGGAGATAAATATGCCAAAGAAAAAATCAACAGTTGATCCAAAATTGCAAGCAAGATTGGATGCTAAAGTAAGACCAGATAAGCCAGTTAAGGAAGATCGTATTTATTACAATATGAAACCTAAAAAGAAGGCACCTGCTAAAAAAACCACAAAAAAATCTACTAAGAAGTAAGGAGAACTATTATGCCAGGTCATTATAAAAAGTCTAAAAACGGCAGTATGATGAAAAAATCGAAAGGTGGCATGATGATGAAAAAATCCAAAGGCGGCTCACTCATGAAAAAGTCTAAAGGTGGTTCATTAATGAAGAAGTCAAAAGGCGGGTCTTTAATGAAAAAATCTAAAGGCGGTAAAATGATGAAAATGTCTAAGGGTGGATCAGTCATGATGGCAGGCAACGCTAATAGAAGAAGAAATCGTTTGAGATAGTGCCTTATTTGATAAGTAATATCCCACACTTTAAGTGTTGGGTTAGGAGAGAGTTTACACATAATCATGAGCAATATCAGGGCGAATATCTGCATGCCTTAGCTATTGCAGTAAATACCATTCCAGATAGATCGTTAAGTTTCCAAGTTGTATTTACTGGAGAAGAGTCCAATTGTGATGATTGGGACGAGGGCAACATACACGGTGGTGCTATGTGGGCTAGGATGCCCATACAAGCTCTTGTAGCTGATATACCTATGGAAGATTACCCTAAGCCTATGGAAGATCATTTAGCACAACCTTGGGATTGTGAAGCAAGAGATCATAGCGTTGTTACTATGGATAGAGTTACTTCTTCTCCTTGGATTGCTAAAATAGATGGAGGATTCTATCAAGCAAAATATCTTTTTACGGTCGATTACACAAATACAGATATTGCAGATGATCCTGCACAACATAAACAAAGTCATGTATTATATATAACTGAAGACTGTGAGTGGAAAGGCAACTTTGTTGCTTTACCTAATAATAGAGTCAGGGCAACAAGTCCAGCACTATGGGTTACAGGTGAAGGACCACCTCAGTTTAAACCTTCGCAGTGGAAACATTCTGCAGAGGGACATGAAAGTTATCTTGATCCGTCAATAACTTTTGATAATTTATATGAGGATTAATTATGGCACTATCAGGTAGTACAAATTTTGAGCCAAATGTAGCAGAGTTTGTTGAGGAAGCTTTTGAAAGATGTGGTTTAGAACTACGCACTGGTTATGATCTAAAAACCGCACGTAGATCTATAAATCTTATGCTTGCTGAGTGGGCAAACAGAGGGTTAAACCAGTGGACTATAGAACAAGCCACACAAACAGTAACAGAGGGCACAACTGATTACTCTTTAAATGCAAACATAATAGATATTTTAGACGTTGTTCTACGTAGAACAATCAATCAAACACAAACAGATATTAGTATGAATAGAGTTAGTAGGTCTGAATATATAAATATTCCAAATAAAACCACTAAAGCTAGGCCTTCACAATTTTTCTTTGATAAATTATCAACACCTACATTAAAAATATGGCCTGCACCAGAAAATTCTACAGACATACTTGTATTTAATAAAATAGTAAGAATGGATGATGCAGATAAAGCAACAAATACTATGGATATGCCGTTTAGGTTTTTTCCTTGCTTTGCAGCAGGATTGGCCTACTACATATCATTAAAAAGAGCACCAGAGAGAACTGCACAACTCAAAGCAATATATGAAGAAGAATTTAGAAGAGCTGCTGATCAAGATGAAGATAGAGCATCTTTTAACATAAGACCCAGTATTAGGATGATGTGATGGCTTATGCTACTGGTAAATTTGCTAAAGGTTTGTGCGATAGATGTGGCTTTGAGTATAAATTACTAGAACTAAAAGAAGAGTGGAACGGTTTAAAAGTTTGTTCTAATTGCTACGAACCAAAACATCCACAACTAGAACCATTAAGAGCTAAAGCTGATCCAGAGGCACTATACAAACCAAGACCAAATAATGATGTTGATGCTGGAGAAGGGTTTGTTGTCGTTACTTATAAAGATATTTTTAAACCAGACTTTATGAGTCCTTCAACATTACCTACAAATTTTAATGTAGATGGATTAACAGGTATACTTGGTTCTACAACAATTTTTACTACGCAAGTAGCACCATCTCCCTCACCAACACCCACTGCTGAGCCAACAGGAGTTAGTGCAACAGCAAGCTTAGGATCAGTCACTGTATCAGTATCTACTACTACACTTTACGCGGTAACAGTAGCAGAATATTCAGGTGCTAATTATTTTTATATTGATGGGGTTAGAGCTCCTACGCTAAGCTTAACAGAAGGTAGAACTTATCAATTCGGTCAATCTGATAGTAGTAATGCTACACATCCTTTAAGAATATCTACAACCTCTAATGGTACGCACGCTGGTGGATCAGAATATACAACTGGGGTAACAACTTATGGCACTCCAGGCAGTGGTGGAGCTTACACTGAAATAACAGTTGCCTCAGGTGCTCCAACACTTTATTATTACTGTAGTAATCACTCAGGTATGGGTGGACAACTAAATACTTAACATGACATTATCAGAATTAAAAACTTTAATACAAAACTACGTAGAAAATTCAGAAACTACGTTTGTTAACACGCTAGATGATTTTATTAAAAACGCTGAAGATAGGATTTTTGAACTTATACAACTTAATTACTTTCGTAAAAATGTTACTGGATCACTAACTGCAGGTAATACTTATTTGACAACACCTTCAGATTATCAAACAAGTTTTTCTTTAGCAGTTATAGATGCTAATGGAGATTATCACTATTTAGATAAAAAACACCCAACATTTATGCGTGAATATTCAGTAGATCCAACAGACACGTCTGAAAATGGTAGGCCATTATACTATGCTGATTTTGATGCAGAGCTTTCTACAGCCACTGATAATGGATCTACTCTTATTGTAAGCCCAGTACCAGATCAAAATTATGACGTAGAATTACACTATCTTTATAAACCAACTTCATTAGTTTCAGACACTACAGGTACATGGCTTTCACAAAATGCTAGAAATGCCTTGTTATATGGAACTCTTGTTGAAGCATACATATTTATGAAAGGTGAAAACGATTTGACACAGCAATACGAGCAACGCTTTGCAAATGAAATATCTAGGTTAAAAAACCTTGCTGAAGCTCGCGGAAGGAGAGATGAATACCGTTATGATTCTTTGAGGACAACGGTATCATAAAAAAATATGGAAAAAATAAAAAATCTGAAAGGTAAATCAGTTGCTATAGTTGGCATGGGTAAAAGCTGGTTTGATTATAATATGGCTAAATCACACGGAGTTCATTTCGATGAAGTGTGGGTTATAAATGCTGTAGGTACAGTGGTTTACCACGATAGAGTATTTATGATGGATCCTGCATCTAGATTTTTAGATACAGATGATGCTGGCGGCCAAACTAAAAGTATGGCTGATATGTTACAAGAACATGAGGGTCCAATATATACATGTGAATTAGATGATCGTTGCCCAGGTCTTGTAGAGTATCCTTTAGAAGAAGTAGTACAATATTCAAATTGTCATTATTTAAACAATACGGTTGCATACGCAGTAGCCTTTGCTTATTGGAACGAAGTTGCCAATCTTAAAATGTTTGGTATAGATTTTAGTTACAAAGGTAATTTACACTTTGCAGAGGCAGGTAGAGGATGTGTAGAGTTTTGGTTAAGTAAATGTATATCAGCAGGTATGCAAGTAGAAGTTGCACACAGTTCAGGTTTATTAGATACAGATGTACCAGCTGAGCAAAAATTGTATGGATACCATAGATTAAAAAATCCTTATATTATTCTAGTTGGCGAAGACGGTATAAAATTAGAACGGATTGATACTTTAGATATAGTCAAAAAGAAACAAGAGCCTGTATTAGTAGATAGAACTGATGCACATCTTAAAAGTGAAAATATAAAAAGGGTTGGCAAAGATGACATTTTAAGACCAGCAGAGCCAAAAAAATGGTAGATAAGATAACACCAGCAGGTATGCCTGGATTAGGCGTTATAGAGGCTAAAACAAGCAATCATGGTGGTCATCCGCCTGAGTTTTGGGCAGAAAGATTAACAGAAAAAATAGTAAGCACAAGCGATAGCGAGGATCCATATATAAAAGAACAAGCTAGAGCCTACAAAGAACTAATTTATAAGGTTTGTTTGATTTATATAAAAAATGCGTTAAAATCCTATAAGGCTACTTTGATACAAGACTTTGTGAAACAAGGAGATACAGAGTTAGCAAATATAATTAAAAGGATTTAATATGGCTATTACATCAACATTAACCACTAGCTTTAAAAAAGAACTTCTTGAAGCTGTGCACAACTTTAAAAACTCAGGTGGAGATACTTTCAAACTAGCTTTATATACAAGCTCAGCTACATTAGGAGCCACTACAACAGCATTTACAACTACAAATGAAGTAAGTGGTACTAATTATTCATCTGGTGGAAATAGTTTGACTAGAGTAGATCCTACTTCTAGTGGTACTACAGGGTTTACTGATTTTGCTGATTTAACTTTTGGAACAGCAACTGTTACAGCTAGAGGTTGTATGATTTACAACTCTTCTGATAGTAATAAGTCTGTAGCTACAATTGACTTTGGTGGCGATAAAACGTCAACCGCAGGTGATTTTACAGTAGTTTTTCCAGCAGCAGCAGCCAGTACAGCTATTATTAGAATAGCTTAATCTAGCCCAAGATGGCTAATATTACTGGTTGGGGTCGAGGTACTTGGAATGAAGGTGCCTGGGGCGAACCTATACCAGTTACACTTACAGCACCAAGTGCGGCAACCGCAACAGTTAGTGCTGTTGCTATTGACGCTGCTGGTAGATTTGGAATTATTGGTGTCTCTGCTACAGCAGGAGCACCTACAGCAGGTGTTAATGCTCAAGCCATAGTCGTAGTCGCAGGTGCAGTAGCCACTCTCGGTAGTGTAACTGTAGATGTAGATGGAGAGGCTAATGTAGTAATATCTGGACTTGCTGGCACATCTGCCCTAGGATCTATTACCGTACATCATAATGCTAGAGTTAGTGTAGATGGTCTTTCTGTCACCTCTAGTCTTGGTACAATTACTACTACAGCTGATGCAAACACGTCTGTAACAGGCCTAGAAGCAACTGGATTTCTTAATGATGTTTTAGTTTGGTCTAAAATAGATGATTCACAAACACCAAATTGGGTAGAGGTGGCTTAACTTTTATGAAAAAACAACTTATAATAATTTGATCGGAGAAAAACATGGCAACTTATGTAAATGATTTAAGGTTAAAAGAAATAGCTACAGGTGACGAATCTGGTACCTGGGGGACATCTACAAATACTAATCTAGAGCTTATTGCAGAAGCATTTAGTTTTGGTACAGAGGCCATAACAACAAATGCTGATACTCACACTACAACTATTGCAGACGGATCAACTGATCCTGGAAGATCTATTTATTTAAAATACACAGGTACGCTCGATTCAGCGTGTACTATTACTATTGGTCCAAACACAGTATCTAAACTTTGGTTTATAGAAAATGCAACATCTGGATCGCAAAACATAATTATTTCACAAGGTAGTGGTGCTAATATAACTATACCTGCTGGAGATACTAAAGCAGTTTATTCAGATGGAGCAGGTTCTGGAGCAGCAGTAGTAGATGCTTTTGCTAGTCTAAATGTAGTAGATTTAAAAGTAGAGGATGATTTAACAGTAACAGATGATGTGTCTATAGGTGGAGATGCAACAGTTACAGGTGCTATTGCATCAACAGGAAACATAACAGAAAATTCAAGCCGAGTAGCAACTAATGGTAGGGCTATAGCTTTTGGTTTAATATTCGGATAATATAGGAGACAATTATGGCAACCCCAAATTTAGTAAACGTAACCAGTGTAACCCCATTTACAATCAATGGAGCTGTTACAACCTCTGCTGTAGACGTTATAGATGTAGCATCTGATAAGTGTCATAAAATTAACACCATTGTAATAGCAAATATAGATGGTTCTAGTGCTGCTGATATAACTATACAAATATCAACAGATAATGGATCTAACTATTATGCTATTGCATCTACAGTTTCAGTTCCCGCCGATTCAACGTTGGTAGTCATAGATAAAAACTCTCAATTATACCTGGATGAAACAGATTTATTGCGAGTACAAGCTAGTGCAAATAGTGATTTAACATACACAATATCTGGTGAAATTTTAGATGATGCGTAAGGGGTTAAGATATGGCTCACTTTGCAGAACTTGATAACGAAAACAAAGTAATACGAGTAGTAGTAATATCCAACGAGGATGTAGATGCTAACGGTGGCGACTTACACCCAGATGCAGAAACTTTTGTAGCTTCTATTGTTCCACACTCAGAAAATGGTGTTGCTTGGAAACAAACTTCTTACCACCATAATTTTAGAAAACAATATGCTGGGAATATTCATTACTACGATCCCGTTAAAGATAAATTTATAGACCAACAACCTTTTCCATCTTGGTCTTTAGACTCAAACGATGACTGGCAAGCACCAGTAGCTTTTCCAAATACAGTTGATATAGGTGGTTTTAGAGCTAACGCATCATGGGATGAAGATAATCTAAGATGGATTGGTAGAACATTTAATGACAGCACTGATCCAGTAACAGAAACTGATTACGTTTGGGACGCTACTAATTTACAATGGAACGAGGTTTAATAATATGTCTATTACAAAAAATGAAAGATCACCATTAGTGGGATCAACACAAACATCAACTTTTGGAGCAGTTGTAACATCTTTTAATTCTAGTGGTAACTTTGTAGCTCCACCTGCAACAACTTCTGTAACTTATCTAGTGTTAGCTGGTGGTGGAGCAGGAGGAAGAATCGGCGGAGGCGGAGGAGCAGGCGGTTTTCGTAACTCAACACCAGGAGAATCTTCTGGTGGCGGAGCTTCGGCAGAACCAGCTTTAAGTGTTACCGCAGGTTCAACAATACCTGTTGTAGTTGGAGGAGGTGGACCAGGAACAACTAGCGGTAATGGAAATTGGAGACCAGGGAATGATTCAAGTCTTGGACCTATTGTTTCTGCTGCAGGCGGGAGCGGTGGTAATAGGTTTGCTTACACTACTCCAAGTGGTACTGCTGGCGGTAGTCAGCTTGGACAAGATGGTGGCTCAGGCGGAGGTTCTGGTATTTGGTATAGTGTTGGTAATAAACCTGACGGAAGCGCTGCAGGTGCAGGGACAGCTAATCAAGGTTATCCAGGTGGAGGTGCTAGAAGTCCTAGCTCAAATTATGGTTGTGCTGTAGGTGGTGGTGGAGCAGGTGAAGCTGGTCAAAAGGGTAATCCTGATAATGTTATTGGAGGTAGAGGTGGACAGGGTGTAACATCTTCTATTACAGGTTCACCAGTAGCTTACGCAGATGGCGGTGGCGGAGCAGCAGGTAATAGTGGTCTTACAGCTCCAGATAACAAAGGAGGTGCTCCAGGACCAGGAGGTACTGGAGGAACAGGATATGGAAGTGGGTCTAGTCCTACTTTGCCAGCAACAGATGCAGCTGCCAATAGAGGCGGAGGTGGTGGCGGATCAGCTTATGGTCCTTCTCCTGCTTCTTTTGCAGTTGTCGGTGCGGGTGGTTCAGGGTTTGTTGCTGTTAATGATCCAAAAGGTAGTTTAGTAGCATCAAGTGTTTGGAATATAAGAGAGGTCACTAAAATAAAAAAAGCAGGTGGCAACTGGTATTAAGTAAAACCACTAATGGAGTTATATTTTTGTATTAGTTTACAACGTGCAGGTAATACTTTATTAGGCAGTATTCTAAATCAAAATCCTGATATAACCTTTACAGCTAATAGTCCTCTTACTGAAATTATTTACCAACTTAATTTAATAAAAACTAATAACGAAATTCCTCAACAGCAAAATTTTCCGCATCACGATTCTTTAGATAATGTTATTAGAAAAACTTTTTATACTTATTCTGAAACATTTAAAACAAAATATGTTATCAATAGGTGTAATTGGGGTTCAGATGGAAACCTTGAATTATTAGAAAAGTATTTTGATAAAAAAATTAAATTTTTAATTTTGTACAGAAATCCTTTAGAGTGTTTAGCTTCGTTATTAAAAGCGTTTAAAGTTAAAAAAGAAAATATTGAAACAGATGCAGACTATTTTATGCACCCAGAAACAGGTGTTTTAGGAAATGTTATCAAGCAAATTCCTTTAGTACAAAAAAACTATGAACATTTATTTATTACATACGACCAGTTAATTGCTAATCCACAAAGTACAGTTAATAGTATTTATAATTTTTTTAATATACCCAAATTTAAACATACTTATACAAACTTAAAACAATTTGAAATACAAGGTGTGCAATATGATGATTCTATTTTTGGTGATGTAGATTTACACACAATAAGAACAGATAAAATAGAAAAGAAAAGATACCCAATAGAAGATTTTTTACTACCCTCTGTTATAGAAAAGTATAAAAACATAGGAAAAAGAATATGAATCTTAAATGGTATTATTGGTATTTTAAATCTGCTATACCAGAAAAAATATGTGACGATATAGTACGTTATGGTAAAGAACAAGATAAACAAATGGCTACTACAGGAAGCACTAATAAAAACGAACTTACAGAAGTAGAACTTAAAAACATTCAAAAGAAAAGAAAGTCAGATGTGGTATGGATGTCTGATAGATGGATATATAACGAAATACAACCTTACATACATCAAGCAAATCAAAATGCTGGTTGGAATTTTGAATGGGACTGGTCAGAACCTTGCCAATTTACTGAATATAAAAAAGGTCAGTTTTACGATTGGCATTGTGATTCTTTTGAAGTACCTTATGACGAACCTGAAAATCCAAATAGACATGGTAAGTTAAGAAAACTCAGTATGACTGTATCACTTACTGATCCCGAAGAATATGAAGGTGGAGATCTAGAATTTGATTTTAGAAATACAGACGAAGGTTCACAACCAAGAATATGTGAAGAAATAAGGCAAAAGGGAAGTGTAATTGTTTTTCCTTCTTTTGTTTGGCATAGAGTTACACCAGTAACAAAAGGAACACGACACTCCTTAGTGTGTTGGAATATAGGATACCCATTTAAATGATTATTGAATTAAAAAATCCTTTGACTGAAAATTATAAAGAACTCAAAAGATTTGTAATCTCTGATAAAATTTCTTGGCACTTTAATGCTACAACTACAACTAATAACTCTAATTTGAAAAAAAAAGATATGGAGTTTTTTAGTCACATGCTTTTGGGCAGGCCTCAGCATGAAGATAATAGAATAGCAGTTCCTTATGTAAGTTCTACATATTTTGAAAAATGCTATTTTATTTTAAAAGAAATATTAGATTTTAATAATATACCTTTTGATGTTGTCTATAGAATGAATCTTAATTTAACTTTGCATAGCAGCATTAAAGAAAGCACGCCACATCACGATTTAAAGTTTCCGCATAAAAATATAATTATTTATTTATCTAGTTTTAAAAATGGAAAAACAATAGTGTTAGATAAAAATAATAAAAAAATGTATTCAGAAGCAAAAGAAGACAACATAATATTGTTTAATGGTGAATTAGCACATTATCACGAAAGCCCTGCAATAGACGACAAAAGAATAGTTATGGTTGCAAATTTTTTATAGGAGCAAAAATGAGTTTTAAAAAAGATAAATACCAAGTAATTAAAGGTGCTATATCAAAAGAACTAGCAGATTTTTGTTACCAATACTTTTTAAATAAAAGAGCAGTAGCAAGACATCTATTTGATGAAAAATACATATCGCAGTTTACTGAATATTTTGGCGTTTGGAATGATACACAAGTACCCGAAACTTATTCACATTACTCAGATATAGTTATGGAAACTTTATTACAAAAAGTGAAACCTATAATGGAAAAAAAGTCTGGTGTGAAGCTAATTGAGACTTATTCTTATGCAAGGATTTATAAAAAAGGTGATGAATTAAAAAGACATAAAGATAGATATTCTTGTGAAATATCCACTACTATGAATCTAGGTGGAGATGAATGGTCAATATATGTAGAACCCGATATTGAAATAAATTTAAAACCAGGAGATATGTTGATGTATCGTGGTTGTGATTTAGAACATTGGAGAGAACCTTTTGAAGGTCAAGATTGTGGGCAGGTGTTTTTACACTACAACGATGCGAGTAGTAAAGATGCTGAACAAAATAAATACGACACTAGACCGATACTTGGGTTGCCTGCCTATTTTAGACAATGAACTTTATAGGCGAATATCAAATAAGTGAAGATGCTGTTGATCAATTAATAGAGTATTGGAACAACAATAAAAATAACGCAGAAGACGGTACAGTAGGTGATAATAGAGTAGATATAAACTTTAAAAAATCATTAGAAGTAATGATATCTCCTGAAAATTTAAGAAACTTTTTATATAGAGATGAATTGTTAAAATGCTTAAAACAATATGTCTCAAAATATAAATTTGCTGATAAGGTAGAATTTTACGGTATCGACCGTTTTACTAAAATACAATATTACGACAAAGGATGGGGTTTTTACAAATGGCACATGGAAAACGATGGTTTTCCTACTGTTATAAACAGACACCTAGTTTTTAGCACATACCTGAATAATGTTGAAAATGGAGGAACAGAATTTTTATATCAAGATTTTGTTACCGAGGCTAAAAAAGGTTCAACAATTATTTTTCCCGCAGGTTGGACTCATACTCATAGAGGGCAAATATCTCAAAACCAAGAAAAATATATTATTACAGGGTGGTTTAATTTTATACAGTAAGATTGCGATAAAAAGTTTTTGCACTATAATATTAGTAAGTCTGTATTACAGATTAAAATAAAGGAGAAAGTATATGACAACTTTAAATATATTTGCGTGGATTACAGCTATAATTTCTATTGCCTCAGTAATAGCAGCAATAACACCTACACCAAAAGATGATCACTGGTTTAGTTATCTATACAAAGTAATTGATTGGTGTGCTTTAAACGTTTTAAAAGCAAAGGATAAAGGTGAGTGATATGAGTTTTTTAAAAAGATTATGGGGAAATTTAACTAATACAGAAGAAGTAAAAGTAAGAACTAGAAACAAAAAAGGCCATTATGTAGCTGATGACAAATCAACACCTGGTGTAAACGAAGCTTGGACTACAAAAAGAGTCAAAAAAACATCTAAAAAGTAATGCCAAAATCACCTGATGCGTTTGTTTATAACGCAACTTTAGAACGCATTGTTGATGGAGACACCTTTGATTGTTGTCTTGATCTTGGGTTTGATGTAAAGCTACACAAACAACGCGTTAGATTGGCAGGAATAGATACACCAGAAAGCCGCACAAGGGATCTTGCAGAAAAAAAACTTGGTCTTGCTGCTAAATCAAGGTTACAAGAACTGTGTATTGGCGATATTAAAGTCAAGTCATTAGGCAAAGGCAAGTATGGTCGTATTCTAGGTATACCATATACTGAAGATGGCAGAGATATGTGCCAAGTATTAATAAAAGAAGGGCATGCAGTTGAGTACAACGGAGGCAAAAAAACAAAAGTTTGGGGTGATTACTAATGGAGTCAGTAGTCACACTTATACAAGAGGTTGGGTTTCCCATAGCAGCTGCTCTTGGTCTAGGGTGGTTTATTTATAAATTAATAATGCGTATTGTTGACGGTATGGAAACAAAATTAGATACCGTTGATGAAAAAGTAGAGAATCAAATTGCAGCTATCGAAGAGCGATTAGGCACCAAACTTGACTCGCAACATGGTATTTTAGTAGCATTAATAGATAGAATACGTAGTTTAGATAACGAGATCATAAGACAAGATACTCTAATAAAAACAATATTAGGTGTGCCACAGTTAATAGATAGCAATAAAATAGCTAAAGCAGACAGAGATGACCAAAGAAAAGATTGATCAAGAAGAATTAGAAAGATATAGACTTACTTTAACTATTGTTTTTATAGGTTTTGTATTATTTTGTGGAATTATTGTTGTAAATTTACAAGCAGATACAATTACTCATAAATTTAAAAACCCATCTTTTAGTGGCATTAATACCTCTTCACATTATTTAACTATAGAAAACCAAGAGTTTAATAGAAAAATGAGTATCAAAGAAGAAATAAAAGCTATACAAGAACAGCTAGAAAGAGATAAAGAAAATACAACATTAGCAAGGTTTATTCGTAATTTAGAATCACGTATATATGCTCAACTATCAAGACAGCTTGTAGAAAATTTATTTGGGGAGACACCAAGCACAGAGGGAACTTTAACACTTGAGGGAAACACTATTCAATATAGTATTGAAGATGGAGTTATCACTCTTATTATTACGGATGAAAACGGTAATGTTACAGAAATACAGCTTCCTATTGGCGATTTTTCTTTCTAGTTGTAGTATTAATCCTATTGACGAAAATTTAAGGCAAGGCAAATCTTTACCAAATATTTTACAAATACAATCTCAAGATCTTTTAGAAGTAGCTGAACCAAAAATACCAATTGTTGTAGCGGTTTATCCAAACAGCTTTACAGATCAAACAGGTCAGCGAAAAAGCAATAGTGAATTTGCTTTATTCTCTACAGCATTAACGCAAGCACCAGGGCATTTATTGATTAGAAGTTTAAAACATACTGCAAATGGTAAGTTTTTTAGAGTAGCTGAAAGAGTTGGACTTGATAATCTTACAAAAGAAAGACAACTTATACGTTCTGCAAGAGAACAAAACGAAAGCACGGACGGTCCAAAACCTATCATGCCGTTGTTATTTGCTGGTGTACTTATGGAGGGAGCAGTATTAGGTTACGACTCTAATATTAAAAGTGGTGGTATAGGTGCTCGGTATTTGGGTATCAGTAGCAGTAAACAATATAGAATCGACAATATAACTGTAGCTTTAAGAATGGTATCTATAGCTACTGGCGAAGTTTTAATAGATGTTTTAGTCAGCAAACAAGTTTTTAGCTATGGTCAATCACAAGATGTTTTTAAGTTTATTGAAGCTGGTACGGAGCTAGTAGAAATAGAAATGGGTGATGCAGAAAATGAACCTACTACATTAGCATTACAAAGAGCTATAGAGGAGGCAGTTTTGCAAATAGTAAAAATAGGTTATGATAAAGGTTTTTGGGAGAAAAAGAATGAATCAATTAAAATTGATAAGCCTGATTGTGACGCTGACTGCGTTGACAACATACGCGGCTGATAATGAAATATATGTAGATCAAAGTGGTGCTACTGCTAATATAGATCTTGAACAACTAGGTTCAGGTAATATTATTGGTGGTCTTAATTCTGTTGCAGGTACGCTAACTGGGTTAGATTTAGACGGTGTTACTATGACACTAGATATAAACCAGATAGGTGACTCTAATAAATTTTTAGGTGATATATTAGGTGATACCATAACAGGATTCTTTGAATTTGATGGAGATAGTAATACCTTTACTATACAAGGCGATCCAACCAATACTTACGGTATTGACAGTTCAAACTATAATGTTGATGTTACAGGTAGCACTAACACCTTTACTTTAGACCACGGTACAAGTGCTTTAGCAGCAACTCTTGATTTAGATTGGATTATACAAGGAGATGAAAACCAATTTGATTTCGATATAAATTATGATGGTGGAACAAGTTATGTAGACGTAGACGGTGATAGTAATACATTAAACTTTACTGGCTCTGGTTATGCAGGTGGTTACTTTTACTTAGATCAAACTGGTAATAGCAGAACATTTAACATAACACAATCAAGCACATTAGATAATGACTGGCTTAAAATTATTTCTATCGGTAATAGTGGTACTGTTTGCGTCATTCAAAACGACCAAGGTACAAGCACAAGCTGTTGATATTGGAGACATATCTGAATTAAACGGCACAGCACAAATTGTCCGAGATAAGCCGTATGAAGCAGACTTAAAGTTTGCTATTCAAAGCAATGATGAGGCCATTACCAAAAATGGAAGAATGGCTATTACCTTTCTTGATAAATCTATTGTAAAACTTACAGAGCATAGTCAACTTCTTATTGACGAATACATTTACGACCCTGATCCTAGTAAAGCAAAGATGGCACTTACCTTTGGTCTTGGCACAGCAAGGTTTATTACAGGTAATCTTAATCGTATAGACAAACAGAATATACAACTAAAAACACCCACAGCTAATATAGCGATACGTGGGACTGATTTTACGGCTACAGTTGATGAACTGGGGCGTAGCCTTATAATTTTGTTACCAGACGCTCTAGGGCTCTCTAGTGGCGAAATAGAGGTAGTTACAGCTACAGGAAGCGTTTTGCTTAACAAACCCTATCAAGCCACTACTGTGGACGTATTTGAAAACGCACCTACGAAGCCAGTTATTTTAGATCTAACTTTAGATATTATTGACAATATGTTAATTGTGACACCACCCAAAGAAGATCAATTAGCACAAGAAGAAACCTCGTCTACTAAAACTGTCAATTTATTGGATTTTAATGATCTAGATATAGATTATTTGGCTGAAGATTTATTAGAAGAAAATAATTTAGAGTTTACAGAATTAGATATTAATTATTTGGATGTAAACTTTTTAGAAGATTTACTTAACGTATTAGATGAGTTGGCTGTTGAAAAAGATGAAGACCAATTAGCCTTGGCTACGGGGGTAAACATAACAGGTACTCTTATAGGACAAGATACTAATACTCAAATAACAACAATAGTAACAGGACAAACAATTAGTTTGCGTAGAAATGTAAGCGAGTCGGTACAGGTTGATTTAAACTCTGGTAATGGATATACCGTTATCTTGATACAAGATGGTGTTTCTAATATAGTTAAAATAAATGGAGGAGGAGATAGTGTAATTACTATCACTCAGAGTGATTAAATGAAAAGACTATTATTACCAATACTTATAATACTTTTAGCACCTGTTATTTATCAATCAACCCCATTACAAATATTAAAACTTAAAGTATTTGATAACTTTGTAATTACACCAGAACCTAGCGGTAATTTTGTAATCTTAAATATAACTGAAGAGGATGTAGAAAGAGAGGGTGGTTGGCCTTTACCAAGAGAAAGATTAGCAGAGATACAGCTAGATTTAATTAACAACGGAGCTATAGGTATTGGTTGGGTTGTAAGTTTTCCACAAGCAGATCGTATGGGTGGCGATACGATATTTGCAGAAACCTTACAATTTGCACCATCAGTATTAGCTATGTTTGAAGATGGCAAAGGTAATTATCCTTCATCACCAGGTACCGTTGTACTTGGTAATGGTAAAGGTGGTATAATGTCAACGGGAGTGAAGGAGAACCTACCTCAATTATCCAATCGCACTTTACAAGGTTTGGCCGTAGCTCCCACAGATGTTGATCAATTAGTAAGAAGAATTCCTCTTTTAGTAAAAACACCTAATAAAGAATGGATACCCAGTTTTGGTACACAAATTTATAAATCTTTATTTGATATAGATACTTACATTATAAAAACTAATGATAATGGTATAGAAGAAATATCAATACGAGGAATACCACCCGTTAAAACAGATAGTCTAGGCCGTAAGTGGATTAGTTGGGTAGATACAGAACAAACTACACTAAAACAAATGTATGTTGCAGGTAAGTTTGTATTTATCGGGGTTACAGCTGCAGGTGTGATGCCACAAATAGCTACTCCTGTAGGTTTGCTAGAGCCACATAAAATACAAGCAGCTTTAGCAGAGTCAATATTAATACAGGATAGTCCATACATACCAGATTATGCTTTAGCGGTAGAAATAATATCCCTAATTATTTTTGTTTCTTTGGTTTGGGTCGCGTTGCACTTGCTAGGTATAACCTGGGGTATATCTGTCGCTTCAATTTTGATGATAGCTACAGGTGTTATGGGTTATATGTTTATACAAAAAGGGTTACTTATTGATGTATCTTGGACGTTAATATCAGAATTTATATCTGGATCAATAGCCTTTTATCTAAGATTTCGACAACAATACAAACTGCGACAACAAATAAAAAAACAGTTTGAGCATTATCTTGATCCTAGACAAGTTAAAAAGTTACAGGATAATCCAGAATCTTTAGTGCTAGGAGGTGAAAGAAGGTATTGCACATTTTTATTTACTGACGTACGTGGATTTACTGCTTTATCAGAAAAATTAGAACCTGAAGAGGTTACAAAAATAATGAATCAAGTTCTTACTATACAGGCCGATACCGTTAAGTTTTATGACGGTATGGTAGATAAATATATAGGTGACGCTATGATGGCTATATTTAACGCTCCAGTTAATGTGCCAGATCATGAAACCGCAGCTGTTCTTTGTGCAAAAGAAATACAAGACAAAGTAAAAATGGCTAATTTAGGAGTAGAAATTGGTGTAGGTATTAATACTGGATATGCGGTTGTAGGCAATATGGGTAGCGATACTAGATTTGATTACTCTGCTATTGGGGATGCTGTAAACCTAGCCGCCAGACTAGAAAGCTCAACTAAGGAAGTTGGAGAAGATATTGTTATAGGTTATGATACTATCAGTTCAAGTTCCTTTAGTGATCAAATAATACTAAAAGAACTTGAAAGTATTTTTGTAAAAGGTAAAGAAAAACCAATAAAAATATATACGTTACAAGATGATGGATAAAAAAATGACAGTTGATGATGTAGCAGAAAGACTTACCAAGTTAGAAACTATATCTCATGAGCGTTGGAAAACAGCATTCAACGAGTTTTCTGATATTAAACAAGAAATCACATACATAAATTCAACTATAAAAGCAGCAACCTTTGGGGTCTTTGGTTTTATAGGAGCAATAGGTATTGCAGTGCTAACGAGGTTTATAATATGAAAGCTATGCTTAAAAATATAGTAGGTGCGGTTGCTCCTACACTTGGATCTGCTATGGGTGGTCCATTAGGTAATATGGCAATGGGTAAAATTGCACAAGTGCTTGGAGTATCTAACGATCAAAAATCTATACAGCAAGCTATGCAAAATGCAACACCAGAACAAATGTTGGAACTTAAAAAAGCAGAACAAGAGTTTGAAGTACAAATGAAAGAGCTTGATGTAGACGTTTTTAAATTAGAAGTTGCAGACAAACAAAATGCTAGAAGCATGTTTAGCAAAGACTGGACTGCAAGAATTATAGGATTATTTACAATAGGCGGTTTTTTAGGGTATATATTTTTAGTTACATTACAACCACCAGAACAAAACAGCGAAGCATTAATTAATTTAGTGCTAGGTTATCTTGGAGGATTAGCAAGTGCAATTATTTCGTTTTATTTCGGAGCATCTCATACCCCAGAAAAAGGAGAGTAAAATGCATATATCACAAGAGGGTATTACTTTAATAAAACATTACGAAGGTTGTCCAAAAGATAAAGATGGTAATGCAGTAAGCTACAGATGTGCTGCTAATAAAGCAACAATCGGATATGGTTCATTAAAATTAATTGATGGTAGTCCTGTAACAGATAATATTAGTATTACTATGCAAGAAGCAGAAGATTTATTGGCACATGAACTTGTAGAATATGAAGGATATATAAATGATTTGGTTAAAGTCCCATTAAAACAAAATGAATTTGATGCTTTAGTATCTTGGGTTTTTAATTTAGGACCATCAAATCTAAAATCATCAACAATGTTAAAAGTTTTAAACGCAGGTAAATATCAAGAAGTTCCTGAACAAATTAAGCGTTGGAATAAAGTGAATGGAAAAGTTAACGAAGGATTAGTAAAAAGAAGAAAAAGTGAAGCTTTACTTTTTGAATGTCAAGATTGGACTTTTGTATAGTCATGCCGTTACAAAAAACAATATTCAGACCAGGAATTAACAGAGAAGGAACAGCTTATGATAATGAAGGTGGTTGGTTTGATTGTAATCTAGTGCGTTTTAGAAAAGGCAGACCAGAAAAGTTTGGTGGTTGGGAAAAATTAAGTTCTAACACGTACGAAGGAACAGCAAGAGCACTACATAGCTTCATATCTTTAGGTGGTACAAAGTATTTAGGTTTAGGTACGCATTTAAAATATTATATTGAAAGTGGTGGTTCTTTTAATGATATTACACCATTAAGATTAACAACATCCGCAGGTGATGTTACATTTTCTGCTACAAATGGTGACGCTACTATTACTGTTTCAGATACTTCACACGGGGCCGTAAAAAATGATTTTGTAACATTTAGTGGAGCAGCATCATTAGGCGGTAACATAACTGCTGCTGTTTTAAATCAAGAATATCAAGTGGCAACTGTGGTAAATGATAACTCTTACACAATAGAAGCTAAAGACACATCTGGTGCAACCGTGACTGCAAACGCTTCAGATAGTGGTAATGGTGGATCTTCAGTAGTTGGTGCCTATCAAATAAATGTAGGATTAGATGTATATGTGCCTGGCACAGGTTGGGGTATTAACGGTTGGGGTGAAGGAACTTTTGGTAGCACCTCATCACTAAGTAGCACCAATCAATTAAGATTATGGTCGCATGATAATTACGGCGAAGATTTAATTATAAATGCAAGAAATGCGGGTATATTTAAATGGACTGAAAATAATGGTGTTAGCACAAGAGCAGTTGAGTTATCAGGTATAACAGGTGCAAATCTAGTTCCAACTGTGGGATTACAGGTTTTAACGTCTGAAACTGATAGACATTTAATTGTTTTGGGTGCCGACCCTATTAGTGGAACTTCGCGAACTGGTGTTATAGATCCTATGTTAATAGCTTTTAGCGATCAAGAAAACGAATTAGAGTTTGAGCCTTTATCAACAAATACCGCAGGATCTTTACGATTATCATCAGGTTCTTCCATAATTGGTGGTGTAAAAGCTAGACAAGAGATACTTATTTGGACAGATACAGCACTATATAGCATGCAATTTGTTGGCCCACCTTTTACTTTTGCGGTAAATTTAATTAATGAGGGTACAGGGCTTTTAGGACCAAAGGCAGCCGTAACTACCCCATCTGCGGTATATTTTATGAGTTATAACAATTTTTATCTGTATAACGGTTCTGTTAAAACCTTACCTTGTTCTGTTCATAATTATGTTTTTGGTGATATAAATCTTACACAATCATTTAAAATAGCTGCTTTTACTATAAAGGATAAAAATGAGGTTGGTTGGTTTTATTGTTCTGCTAGTTCCTCTGAAATAGATAGGTACGTAATTTACAATTATTCAGAAGATTTATGGTTTTATGGTCAACTTGTCAGAACAGCTTGGCTTGACGCTGGTATTGAAAATTATCCCAGAGCAGTAAACGGTGGTTTTTTATTCCAGCAAGAAAAAGGATTTAATGATGACGGTTCTCCTATGACTGGCGTGTTTATTGAAAGTAGTGACTTTGATTTAGATGATGGTGAAAAATTTGCCTTTGCTAGACGGATAATACCTGATTTTAAATTTATAGAGGATGCAAATAACGGATCAGTAAACGTAGTAGTAAAAACAAGAAACTTTCCTGGTGATTCACTAGCTACTAATTCTACTAATGAAATATCTAGCACTACACAACAATCACATATAAGAGCCAGAGCGAGACAAATGGCCTTACGTATAGAAAGTAATGATGATGCTATTAATGACGGTAATTTATCAATAGGATGGCGTTTAGGAGCGACAAGAATAGATATAAAAACTGACGGCAAAAGATGAGTAAGTTGTTACAAACTCAGCTTCCTTTGGCACAAAGCGAGGTTACACCAGATACTTTTAACCGTTTAATTAGATTACTTGAAATAAATTTAGGTGCTGTTGACCTAGACAATACGCGTCAAGTAAGCGAAAATGAGCTGAATACTATAAATTTTAATGCTGGTAGTATTATTTGGAATACAACATTAGAAGTATTACAAGTATATACTGGTAATAAATGGGTAGATATTGGTACAAGACTTGTAGATGATGGTCTAGAAGCAACAAGTGCAGTAGGCAAGGTAACTGTTAAAAATAATGGTGCCACGTCTATCAAACTTGCTAATTTTGGTAAATAATAGATACTTTAGGTATCTACAAACAACTTAGTAAAAGCTATGGAAGATAACGTACAAAAATTAGCAAACGCAGGACAGCCAGAGGATTCACAAATAATTCATGCAGCACCAGGCGAAATGGTGGTGCCTCCTGTCATTTCAGAACAAACACAACAAATGATCAACCAAGATTTGCAATCTGTAGGATTAAATCCTGCAGAGTATATGGTTGGTCAAGGTTCTATAAATAATTTAACAGGATTACAAGAATTTGGGTTTTTGTCTAAATTATTTAAAAAAGTTAAAAAAGTAGTTAAAAAAGTAGCACCAATAGCAGTGAATTTTATACCTGGAGTTGGCCCAGTAGCTAAAGCAGCTCTTACTGCTGCAACTGGTAAGGCATCAGGACTATCTACAAAAGAGGCATTACTTGGCGGTGCATTAAGTTTTGCTGGCGGTAAGATGTTTGGAGGAGCAGGCGGGGCAGGTCAAGGATTAGGAGGTTCTGGTAGATTTTCAAGAATTAGAGGTTTTTTTAATCCTACAGAGGGAACAAAAGGCATATTTGGTGGTCAAATCGGCCCAAGAATTAGAGGGGGTCTAGGTAATATTTTTAGACCAGGTCAACAAATTATGCCTGGTCAAGAACCTTTAGTGTCAGAAGGTGACTTTACTATGGTATCTGGTGGTGAACAAAATTACCAAACAAATCCCCTAGTAACTGATCTTTTCCAAAGAGGTGTTATAACTTATCAACAAGGGTTTGATGGTATGCCTGGTTTTTTTACAAATGAAGCAGGAGATAAATTTTTCACCCCTGAGCAAGTAGAAGCAGCCTATGCATCTCAACCATCTGGGTTAGGCAGGTTTTTTCGCAGAGATCCAGAAGATAAAGGCAGAACTCCTCAAATAATTAAAAGTATTGGTGACATACTTGGTTTTGGGGGTAGTTCTGGACCAACTGAAACTGGCAGATTTTTTGGTAGAAAAACACCTGAAGCTATCAAAGGTATAGAGGATAAAATACGTGGTTTAAGTGGTGATAATACGGGTTTAGCATTACTTGCAGGTCTTTATGGTAAAGCAACGAAAGAGGCTGCAGAAAAAACAGAAGGCGGCTTACGTGATATACGTTTATCTGTTAGACCAGATTTAATGCCACAACAAACATTTCAAGGCTTTGATGTTGGTGTAAGACCTGGTATGCAACAAGGCAACGCAGTGTTTGATGTCTCTGTAAGAAATCCAGAAAATGAAAGATTTGCTTTTATGGTTTTACAATCAAATGATCCAGATATTTTAAATAAGTTAGATGATATAGATAAACAAAAATTCGAGCACGGTTTAATTATGAGTGGTGAGTTTGGTTTATTTACAGATGCAACACGTGGTAAAAACTATATGCCTTCATCAGCTTTTCAGAATATTATGAGAGCAAATGCTACTGCACAAACAAAAATACCACAAATGTCTTATGGTGGTGGTATGGGATTTAAAGAATTAGATATGCGTATGGGCGGTCCATCTGAAGGCCCAGGCACTGAAACAAGTGATGATATACCAGCTATGTTAAGTGATGGTGAATTTGTTATGACGGCTTCTGCAAATAAAGGACTTGGAGGTTTTAAGATAGAAAAAAACAAAGATAGTCTTACTATTTTCCCAACTGGTAAACCAGATAGAGAACAAGGATTTAAAAACAACGATAAGTTGATGAAGTTTTTTGAAGATTATCAGGAAATGATGAGTTAAATATGGCATTTTTAAATAGAATATTTAGGAATAGAGGTTTATTAGAAAATTTAGGTAGAGAACCGCTAGCCCCCATCTTAGAACCTATAAGACCACGACCTATAGTTACACCATTTGTACCACCACAACCAGTTTTACCTTTTCCAGAGAGACTGCCAGACCCGTTTGAAAGGTTGCCTATAGAAAATCCAAGAGATGATTTTTTATCAATACAAAGGTTAGATGATAGGCCACGACCACAAATAATACCGACTCTTACACCACCTCCCGTTATACCACCACAACCACCATCAATAGGTGGTATAGGTGGTATTAATCAGGATTCAAGAACTTTGGAAAGAATAATTGACGCTCCAAAAGAAGATCAATTATTTATAAGCAGATTAGATGATCCTATTGTAAGATCATTACCCGTTGGTGATCCGATACCTTTTACACCTCCAACTCCTGATCCTATTATTACAACAGATTCAATCATAACTGATCCCGTTATAGAACCTGCCCCTACCACGCCAGCTGCAGTGGCAACAGATGTGGGGGCAGTACCCGTAACTACAATACCAGAAGATGTTAGAGGCCAAGTTGATCCTGTTTTAACACAACAAGATACAAGAGAATTGCAAACCGATCCCCTGTTACGTGCTTTGTATTTTGGTACTGCTGATCAACCTGGCTTCATTAATCAGTTACAACAAGCAACTGCTAATTTAATAGCTAGTGATGTGCCCTTACAAGAAACCGCAGGATTAAGTGAATTAGAGCTTTTAGCAAGACAAAGAGCACTTGCTGATTTGGGTGTGGCAGAACCTTTTGTAGGAGAATCAGCTGATTTAATTAGAGGCACTACAAGACAGTTTGATCCAAGCATGACACAACAGTTTTTTAATCCTTTTGAAGATCAAGTAGTACAACAAACCATACAAGATGTTCTAGAAGCTGGTGAAAAAAGAGATATCGCACAAAGAGCAAGGGATATACAAACAGGCGGTTTATCAGCCTTCGGCTCTAGAGCAAGACTTACTGCTGCTGACCGTCAAGAAGCTCTTGGTAGAGGCTTAGCAGAAGCTTTAGGCGGTATTAGACAAGCAGGCTTTGGCCAAGCACAAAGAGATGCAATTACTACTTTTGCACAACAAAGACAAGCAGAACAACAAGCAGCTAGAGATTTAGGACAGGTTGGCACCACACTAGCTGATTTAAGAGCTGGTGAGCGTAGAGGACTAGCTGGCTTCGGACAAACAGGTAGAGATATTGAAGAAACAGCTCTATCAAGATTATTTAAACAACAAATAGATCAACAAGGTAGGCCTTTAACAGCACTACAACTTACTGGTCAATTATTACCACAGTTCCAAGCAGGCTCTACACAAATAGATTCAGAATATAGGCTACCTGTAGACCCTTCACAAAGAGGTTTAGGTGCCGCTTTAAGTACATTTACAGCTTTAGCACCAGGCCAAACAACTGATTTATCAAAATTAGGAGCTGCTTTTAGTGGCTATGGTACTTCATCATGATAGGAGAAACTATTGTTACAGCACCAAGAATATCAACTGATATTGCAGTTGATACGAAGCAACCTAACAGGTCATTTCAAAATGTAAATAGTGAGATCATTTCATTAGAAAAACAATTAGAAGATTTACAAAAAAGGAAACAAAATTTAATAAATCAATCTCAAAGAGGCCTTGGCAGATTTGCACCACAAAGTTTATTTTCATTTTCTGATCCAAATTTTCAAGAAGGTAAACAAATGTTTATTAAAGATTTTGATGATTTAATAAATCCTTTACTTGAAAGAATAGAAAATTTAAAAAAATTAAGAACAACAAAAATGGATGATGCTGGTATACAGCCTGCACCTGTAAGACCGCAAACTGGTGTTACTCAAAAAGATTTAGATCAATTAAAAACAACAAAAACAGGTGCAAAAGAGGATGATACAACTGATGTAGTGTCTGCAAGCGGCGAATATACAAAGGATGACGATACTGGTGCAGGAGTCGCTGATGGAACAACAACTGATATAGAAGACGAAGTGCCTTTTTTTGGTAGTGAAAAATTTTTCAATTTTTTGAGAAATGTAGGCCAAGCATTAGTGACAGAACAAGATATGGGTTCAGGATTAGCAGTTGGTGCCGCAAAAGCAGCTGAAGAAGAGGCAAAAAGACAATTATTAGAAAAACAACAAGCTGCAGAAATTTTAAAATCACAAATAGAAAATTTAGGTATTGACCCAAAAGACGCTAAAACTGCAACTGAAATTAACAAAAATATATCCAATACCATTAGAGATTATGACAATACAAATAGAAATATAGCTAGAGTAGATGAAGCTATATACTATTTAAGAAATGATCCTAGGACAGCTGGCGGTATTGGTTTTCTAGGTTTTTTGGGTAAAGTTAAAGATCAATTATTTTCTTTTGCTGGTGTAAATTCTGCAACCTCATTTGATCAATTAGAACCAAGAACTAAAGTTGACGCAATATTAAATGTGTTACAACAAGAGGGTATTAGAGAAATATTAGGAGAGGCTGGAAGAGCTATATCAAATCTTGATAGACAAATAGTACAAGAAGTTTTTGGTAATATTACAATTACAACATCTTTAGCTGAAATTCTTAAAAAATTAGAAGATAGTAGAGATAGATTTATTAAAGCACAAGATCAAAGAAGAACAGACATGATAGCAGATACAGGATTTTTTCAGTCGTCTAGAATACCATCTAGTGTGATGCAAACAAATGTTGATAAAATTAAAGAAATAATAACTTATCAACCACCAAAAACAAGCACTTTTATACCAGAAGCAGGTGGAGAAGAAATAGCTGGAGAAGTTAATTTATATTCTCAAAGTTCAGCACCAATAAAATCACCAACTGAAGTTGCAAAAGATGCTTTTTTAAGTGATTTTTTAGGTGATGATTAATGCCAAAATATAAAATAAACATATCACCATCTGTTTATCAAATAGTTGATGCTAATAACGAAGAGGAAGCAGTCAAAATAGTAAAAGCTGAGATAGCAAAAGGTGCAGTATCACCAATCTACGATAAACTTTATTTTGATTATGAAACAGGTGTTCCCGTAAAGTCTTTACGAAGAAAACTTGCTAGAGCAGAAACCGCAGAAGAACAAGAGCAACTATTACAAAAAATTGTAGGCTCAGACGGATTTACACGTAATACAACTGGACAACTAGCTTTGACACCTAAGGGGCTACAAGAACTTAACTTACCGTACCAATCCATAAAATTACAAGATGGATCAGAGATAAGAAAAAACACAATAATTGATGAAAATAAATTTAATTTATCTACAGGTGATTTATCAGATTTTATGGGTGTAGTAGGGCCTATAGCAGGTGCGATAGCTGCTTTTAGTCCACAATTAAGAATACTTAAAGGTGTTACTTCTTTGCTTGGTGGTAAAAAATTTGCTGGCAGATTGTTGACAAGCGGTTTGGGTACTGGAGGGGGCAAACTTGGTGAAGAAGTTGTAGACGCATTAGAGGGTTTTCAATTACAAGAAAATGATGAATTAGCAAAATTATTTGGCCAAGAGTTTTTATTAGGCCTCGGTGGACAAGCCATAGGTGAAGGTGTTGGTCTTGCTTTTAACAAAACTATTGGTGCAAAAGAACCAACAGAAAACTTACGCTTGATGTTTCAAGGTGCAAAAAAAAGATCAATAGATGACGTTAAAAAACTTGATGAAAAATTAGGTAAACCAGCTACAGAAAAACAAATAAAACAAGCCATAAAAGATGGAGAAATAGCTGTTTTTGATACTCCTTTTTTAGTTGCACAACAAACGCAAGGTAGATTTATTCCTGGTAGAGCACAACAAATACCAGAAACTTTATTTGGATCAACTAGAGCAGAGCCTAGTATTGGGTACCTTATGAGTGAAGTAAAGAAAATTGGAGGTTTATTAAATAAAGAAAAAAGTGACTTAACATCCTTAGTAGATGCAACTACAGGAAGATCAGTAAAAAGCACAATAACTGATTTAACTAACAACTTAAACGCAACTGAAAAAGAATTAACTAAATCTTTAACTGGATTGGTTGAAGATATTGCAAATGTTACTTTCAAAACAGGTAATTATAAAACTGCTTTAGGTAATAGAGAGTTTGGTGAAGAATTAAAAAATGTTCTTTTATCTGCAAAAAAACAAGTAACAGATGAAGTAGGAACAGATTATAGAGCGGTAGACGAAATTTTTAAAAATTTAACAAAAATAGATGAAACAACTCAATTTCCTGATGATGTTGTTGCAGAATCCATAGGTAAAGCAATTAATTTTACAATTGCAAAATATAGTGATGAAGCTTTGAATATAGTTGATTCATATAAAAACTCTGATGTTTTTTGGAACATTAACAATCCGAATGGAACAATAGATTCAAATGTTGTATCTAGAGCTATCGAAGGGTTAGAAAATTTACGTGATGCAGCAACCAAATATAATCCATCACTTACAACAGTAAGGAATGAATTTAACGAGCCTGTCAAAAGAATGATAGGTGAGGGTGCTAACTTTACACAAGTAAGAAATGCAATCAGTAGATTAAGAAATCTATTTACTGGTTTGGAAGAGCAGTTTGAAAGAGATATTTTATACAAAGTTTTAAGAAAACTAGATGATAGTGATATAGGTGGTAGTGACAGTATTTTAACTTTCTTTGAAAAAAATGGTGCACGCGAAATAACTAGATTGTTAGCGGACCCCAAATTAACTGCAAGAGTGCAACGTGGTCAATTTAGGGGACAACCAATAAATTTAGATGAAGATGAAGTGAATATAATTAATACTGCAATAGGACAATTAAGAAGAGCTAATGAAAAAAATGCTGCAAGAAATCAACCGTTTGATAATTTAATTGTAAAAAAAGCTGCGGCTGAAGCAGAACAAAGTGGTGCCTTTGATGCTGACATTATTTTTGATAAAGTTATATACAGAGGCACTAAAAAAGACTTAGAAGATATTTTTGACGCTTTAGGACAATATGACGCTCATCTCAGAAAAGCAGGCCAAGGTGCAGATGCTAATAATTTAAATTATGCAAAATCCCAAATTAAAAAAAGATTATTTTCAGATGCTTTTAGGATGTCAACAGAATTTGGTGAAATAAATTTTGCTAAATTTAGCAAATATTTAAAAGATTTTGAAAGGACACATCCAGGTAAAATTGATGTCTTGTTTACTGGCTCAGGTAGAAATACCGCAAATTTGTTTAAAGAAACTATAAATCAACTCGGTAGGATAGACCCAAGATTAAGACCAAAAGAAGTTATAAAGTTTTTAGATGATGTTTTTGAAGAAGGCACTCAACAAGGATTAGATGGTAGTCAAGAAGGGTTAATATTTATTAGAAAACTAAGAGAATTAGCTAATACTGCACAACAAAAAGAGGCATTAGCAATTAACAAAAATATATCTGATCTACCTAATAAACCAGTAGATGAAATAGTTTCAACAATTTTTAGACCTAGAAATGGTGATAATATAAGATTTTTAAGGAATGAACTTGATGCACAAACTATGCAGTCAGTTCAAGACGCAGCTTTTATAAAATTTTTAGAAAATAGTATTGATTTTGGATACACAGGTAAAGCTAATGTGGCAGACATTTTTAAGCCTGGTAATTTAACAACTTCTTTAGAAAAATATGGTGATGATACTTTAGAAGCTATGTTTGGCAGGGAAACTACAAAAAGTCTTAAAAATTTAGCAGATACTATTGATATATTAACTAAAGGTGAAGCAGGAAGAGGAGCTGTTGCTGGTGGAATTGTAGCAGCTGGTATCGGAGCAAGTATACTATTTACACCTTTTGCAGCTTTACCAACAATAGCTGGTTTATTAGTGGCTAGATTTATGTTGTCTAATCCGTTAATCATTAAATTGTTTACGAAAACTGATAAAGGATCAATAGCTCAACTTCTTGATGCTTTTGGGACTGCAGTTA
>VTLG01004249.1_pt1 | contig 29236 bp, 38 predicted proteins | sample 4694571 | NCBI WGS metagenome assembly VTLG01 (sample SAMN12604809, study PRJNA352737) | marine metagenome | biome: ENVO:00000447; feature: ENVO:00000209|ENVO:00000569|ENVO:01000036; material: ENVO:00002151; isolation source: viral sequences binned using virsorter ...
CGACGAAAAGGGCGGCTCGAAGGCGGCAGCGAAGCCGCCCCGAACCCGGTGTGTTTTTGGTGTTGTCTAGTTCCATAATAGAGTTATGGTTGACAAAATTATGGTTGACAAAATTATTGCTGACAAAATTCTACAGGAACTCAACCATGTATGTAGTTAGTTGTTAAAACATCGGGTTTTTGTTCCTCAGTAATTGTATATTTTGTCTTTCCAAACTCTTTCTTCATTATGTAGTGAATGTTGTACCTAAACACAACATGGTGACAAGATAGAGTGACAACACGATTGATGTTTACATTTCTATAACACTTGTTCTTCATGTCAAACACACACAAGGTTTGATTGTTTACCTTGTTTTGAGGTTTACCTTGTTTCGTGTATTTGTGACAATTCAACCTTGCTGTTATGGTTCGCAAGTCACCATTCTTTTTTAGAAACTGTACCGTAAATATATTGTTGCCAAGTAAATTGATCCAGTTCTGAATATTATTGTTGAAGTACGCAATCTTTTGCATTTCATCGTGGGTAGTGTAGAACTCTGCGGATTTATTCAGCATTGCGGTTATTTCCTTCTTTCTATGATTACGTTGGTGTCGTTGATCTCATAACAAGCCAGACAATCCTTGCACTTCTGACCAGTGCAGTTTTCACCGTCAGTAGGATTGTTGACATTGTTAAACACTTTGTCAAAGCCTTTAGGCGGCTTTCTCATAACCTTATCAATGACAGGGTTTGAGTATATCAAGATAAGATTATAGGGGCGTTCCTGTTTCTTGAATACTGCACGGACAATGTTTTTACGTTTCGTCCACAATGCAAAATTACAATGATTGTTATATTCTGCAATCAAAACAAGATTTCGCAAGTGTGTTTCGTTTATCAATTCACCGTGTCCGTGAAACCGGAATTGATTTTGCAAGATGCAAGGCAATTGATATTCTTTCAATAAACCTTTGCTTAGAATATCACTGTTTTGTTGCCACGGATCGACACAAGATTGACGGAACGTATTTAACATCCTGTGACTATAGCAAAATGTACAAATAACTTCTTTCTTTCCGCAATTGTACATTTCAACACAAAACTCATTTGAAAGCGTGTTTGTGTTTAACGCTTTGAAACCTTCAAGCTTGCCTGACATCTTAGAGATTTTCAACGTGTCGGATAGAGGCTTGATAACTTGCGGCATAGCACCCATCAATTGTTTTCCTTGTTTCTATTGTTACGATTATGCACAATAGATCTAACAAACTTTACCAATTTGTCAGGATCATTGTTAACTTTCTCGTGAAATTGGCATCGCTTTACCGTTTGCCACGGTACGTCAGACAATTTATCTTGCCATAATATTTTTAATTCTCGTCTTGTCATAAATTGTTTTCCTTGTTTCTATTGTTACGATTATGCACGCTACAATAGTCGGCATATTGTCTATCGCATTCGCTTTTATCATAGAACCATTTCGGAAGTATCGTATAACTGCTTTCTACTTGTTTTTCCCATAGATAACGCGGAAGCGGTTTGTTGAAATTATCTTTTTCTTCCCTTTCCAATATATCACGTTGGTGTTCCAGTTCACCTATTACGTCATTTATGAATTCTAAATAGTAAACGGAAATGGAAGTATAAACTTTCGATTCGCTTATGTCTTTACGCCATTGTAGAAATTTTTCTACTGTTTCCGTATCAGGTAACGCTTCTCCTGATACGACATCATAAACAAACGTAACTTTATCCCAATCACACATTATTTCGCCTCAATATCGCAAAGGCTAACATTCCAATCGAAAACGCCCGTCAAAATCCAAACCTTTTGAACATACGAATTGCTATTGCTGCAATCTTCAATGTGGCTGTAATTGCCGAAAATATCCGCACGATGAAGCTCCCACTTGTTCCATTTGCCATCGGCGCGGCGCGTGTACTCAATTTTCGATGCAGTGTTCATTTTACAAGCCTTTTCTATAGGTTAGAGCATTAACAGGCTATCTAATAAACGAAAGGCCCAGCGCAGTCAAGAGAAAATTGCGCCGAGCCTTCATTTATTTTATCTTAGATATAAGTTTAATCTGATATAGATATTTTATCTAAACTATCAAGATAATCCTTAGTAACAGTTTGTAAGTCCATTACGTAGTTCTTTAATGGCACGATATAAGGATAGTCCGGCATTTCTTCTTCAAATACTGATAACAAGATTCCTATATCCGTCATTCTTTGTTTAACAATAATAGTACTATCTTGAGTCAATGTCACTGTGATCTGCGATAATAATGCTTCTATGTTATTCGTTGACATATTATAAGGTTGACAAAATTGTTGTTGACAAAATCATTTTCTACGCTCCTATGTCTACAATTTCACAAACTCCACCAGTACACGCCAACTCTTGTGTTCCTGTTGTAGTGTCGCCTTTTTCATATTGTTGTAATTCATTCCAATCAATTGACAAAGGCATTTTGGTTGACAAATCAATATACATATCTTTGTCAATATCTTGATATGGTGCTTGTTTGTATGTGTGTTCAGAAAATGGCAGAAAAGATATACCTGACAACGCACCAAAGTTAGCCCAACACCAAGAACCAACTTCAAGCCATTCATGTTCTTTGACAGAAATAGTGACAGAAGGTTTGTGTTCACAATAGTTGTTTGCAATCTTCAACCACAATTCCAATTGTTCTAGTGCTGACATATCATTTCTACAAACTGCATTGTCTGGACTTTTCATAGGAAATGAAAATACGGTGACACTATCCGGTGACGTGAAGTCAGGTTCGTTTGGAATATTCATGTCACGCATAAACTCAGTCAACGGGTCTTTGTTGTCTCCTCTTACAGTACGAATAAAGTAGTCGTTGTGTCTTGCGTGAATACCAGAAGCAGCATCAACCAACTGTGACACGGTTCCTGATGGTTTGACACAAGTGACAGCAGTACTTTGATTAATACCTATTTCGGCTGACAAATTTTTATTGACAATAACTGCTCTTTCTTTAAGCCATCGCAATTGTTCTTCTGACGCATTGTAGACAGCAGGACAATCCATGATTCCTGTAAGTGACACACCAAGCAATCTTTCTTCTTCAGTAGTATCTTTCCAACGTTTACGAAGATAATTGAAATTAGTTAACGTAGCTTGAAATGTTCCTAAGATCGTAGCAATTCTAACCTTATCTAAAATTGTTTCTATAGTGTCATTGTATCGACAAACAACTTCTGACAAGTTACAAAATTGATAAGGTCTAAGAATAATTTCACAACAAGGATTAGTTCCAAAATCTATTTCTCCGTTTCTTCTGTTATTAGAAGAAGCTTTTTCTTTTGCAGAAATCCTGTTGAAAATACCTCGTTCACCGCTTTTGCTTTCATACAGTGACAACCATTCTTTCATAAAGATACCGATATCAGGTTTCTCTGTGTAACAAACGGAGTTGTTAGCTAAAGCTCTTTGAGGATTGTCTATCCACCATTCTCCACTCTTAGCCATACGCATTCGTTCGTCAGTAAGGTTTGACAAAGATATAAGTGCAGACCTTCGTACTCCACCTACAACAACAACTTGTCCAATCTTACACATGATATCGTGACATTCGATTGACGTTAACTTTCTTCCTTTAGCTTTCTTGAATGTGTTGATTGTAAAATCAAACAAGTCAATAAGAGGTTCAGGTCCAGAAGCTCGTCCACCAAAAGTTTTAAGTCTTGCACCAGACGGTCTAATCTTTGACGTATCTATTTTAGGAATACGATTGGTGTACAAAAAAGAAATGAGATCACGTAACGCTCTTGCCCATCCTTCCTTAGAATCTGCAACAGAGATAAGATCATCAGAATTTTCAAAATCAATATCAGGAATAGTAGGAAGTTTGTTGACATATTGTCGTTCAACTGAAAAACCTACACCAGTTCCATTCATAAGAATATATAAACACTCGTCAAAAGATCGTGGTGAATCAATAGGAAGATAAGAACAGTTATAGCCAGCAATGTTCTCTCTTTTAAGAGCAGGACCAGCAGTCATCAATGCTCTCATTGACCCAAGAACTTCAAGTTTTAACATAGAAGTTTCTATTTCAGAATACATATCATCTGGAATAGTATAGTTGTAATTGTCTTTAAGGTGGTCTGACATAAATGACAGATACCTATCAATAGTTTCTTTCCAATTTTCTCTTCTTTCATCTTTATCTATCCAACGTGAGTACCTAGATAGATGTATAAAGTTTTGATAATCTGTTGGTAACATGTTTATTCTACTCCCTCTGTAAGTTTGTTAAGATACCAAGAAGATTTTAACAAGTCTTCTTTTGGTTTTCCCTTATGTTTGTATCTTATAAGATACTTCAAAATATTACCTTTTAGGTAACCTCTAAACTCTTCGTCAGTCATAGAAGCTTGAATGATATCAATAGCTTCTAGACCTTGCATGTTGTAATGTTTAGGATGATTAATGGTATCCGCTGCCATCAGGCGGTCCTTTCGCTTTATCTAACAAATTAGGTAAAAGGTCTACAACATTATCACCCATTTGATTAAGGATAGATTGTGAACCTTTCGTATAAACTTCCATCAAAGATTCTTGAAGTATGCAAAAGAGTCCTTGAGAAATTACAAAAGACATGGATTCTCTTGGATCAGAATTGCTAGTTGTGTCAACAATTTTTACACTGAAATAACCATCATCATCATCGTCTTCTTCTTCCATTTCTGTAAAAACTCCGTTATCACTTAACGGATTTTTTTTATTATCTTCAAGAATAATGTATATCCTATCAGGCTTTAAATCTTTCTCCTCTTCTTCAATCATTTCTTTTATTTCTTTTTCTTCTTTATCCATTCTTTCGGTATCCTTTCTTTAGAAAATGTAAAACCATTCTTACTGCACCAATCACCATACGTTGTTTTAGATGATCTTGAAAGTCTGTTGAACGGAGTCATAAACACAAACCTAAGATCAATATCTGGATGTTGATCTGCTACACGAAGATGTTTTACTCTGTCAGAAGATGTGAACCTTCCTTTAGTTTCTATGTAAATATCGTAATCTGGAAGATAGAAATCAGGAGTATAAACTCTAGGCTTTGGAATCCAAGATAGCTTTTTGGTTTCGTACTCATAGTCTATGTTTCTTTCTTCAAGATCACGTGCAAAGTCTCTTTCAAACAAAGAACGAAACCTGTAGTCTTTGTACTTTTTAACCATGTTACGGTCTGTAGATACGAAGAAGTTTGGTAATTCTGTTCTTAAAATACTTGTAAGAACGAGGTGATACTTCAAGAAACCTTTGTTCATTGTACGAATCAAAGTCTCCTTTTGCAAACACAACAGTTCTTTCGTTTCTTAACAACTCTTCCAAACTTCCTATATCTTCCTTCATCTTATCTGTGTTGTATCTGAACTCTTTGTCATCCCAATAACAACCTATCTGATCACCATGAGACTTCTTTAATCTTATACCTATTCCTTGATCAGAGTCTCTAAGAAAGGTAGCTAAAGCTGTTCCTCCAGACTTTTTGTCATTCTCTAGATACGCAAACACTACGTTGATGTTGTTGATGACATCTTCTGTAAGAACCTTTTGTTGAACGTAAACAGGCATCTACATTAACTCGTTATCTTTAACATTGTTAACGTGATTTGTAACAATGTTTTCTGAAGAAACTTCATTCAATCTTCCTGTACTTGCATCGTAGAACAAAGTACTGCAAAGACCAGTTACTCCGCTAAACCTGTTTTTAATGACACGTACTTTTGTTGTGTTCCTTTCGACAGGACAATCAGCTTGACCGTTTCGTTCCAGACCTAATACTATATCACTTAGCTGACCAATACTGTGTGAACCTCTAAGGTGGTTCAATGACAACTCTTTACCTTCTTCATGCGAACCATCTTGTGTTCTTCTCAGATGGCTTGCAATGATAAGACAAATATCAAGTTCTTGAACAAGAGTACGAAGCTTAGTCATACACTGATCTATGTTCTTTCTTTCATCCATTCCGAACTCTTGAGAACTTACAAGAATAGAAATATGGTCAAGAATGACATACTTACATTTAAGTATCTTTACCATATACCTTATTCTGTTAATGATGTTGTCAATTGCGTTAGAACCAAAATGGTCAAAGAAAAACACTCGACCGCTTCCTACAGTGTTGTCGTAAGCGTCTTTGTATTCTTCCATTGTGTAATCCGCATCAGGAAGATGATAGTTCTTGTTTGAGTGAACCCCCATCAAAGCTTTAGCTGTAGTTCTGATAGGTTCTTCAAGGAACATAAGACCAACATTGTTATCAGTATTAGAAATAATATGATAACAAATTTCTCTCATAAAGCTGGACTTACCAATACCTGTTCCTGCACAGATACAAACAAGTTCTCCGCTTCTTAAACCGTAAGTGGATTTATTAATACCATTGTAAGGATACTGAACAATAGCCTTCTCCGGTCCTTTTAACAACTCATCCCAAAGACTGTCACCTGACACAATACCTTCCGGTGTGTATCTTTCAGCGTTCCACCAATCCTGTTTGAACTCAGCTACCTTACCTTTAAGCAAATATTCGTTAGGGTCTTTGTAGCGCATACGAACAACAGAAGCTTTAGGAGCAAGTAACTCAGAAGCTACTTTCGATGCAATCTTTCCTGCATCGTCATTATCAAAACATATAATTATGTTCTCAAACTTGTTAAGAAAATCATAATTATCGTTGATATCTTTTTCAATTGATCCTGCACCTGTTCTCACAGAAATAAACGGCCACTTGCTATCAAACATTTGATAAGCTGACAAAGCGTCTATCTCACCTTCACAAATAGTAATATACTTTCCGCCATTCCCAAAAGCTTGTTGACCAAAGAACCCTGCTTTAGCAATGTGTCCTTCTATCAAGAAATGCTTAGGAACAAAACGTATCTTACTTGCAATGTGAAAACCACCAGAATTGTAATAAGGATAGATATGCACAGACTTTCCTTTAACAGTCTTTTGCATAACATTATACTTAATACAAGTTTCTTTGTGTATTCTTCTGGACTCTATTGCAGACACATCACCCAAAGTAAGGTTGTTGTTTTCTACAACTCTAATGTCAGAAGTGTCATTTTCAGGCAAACTAGCTTTTCCACAAGAAAAACAATAAGTCCCACCATCCTTGTAGATTGTCAAGGCATCACTTGAGCCACAATCAGGACAAGGTTGGTGAGTCTTTTCGTACTTACTTTCATAATTCATCAGTAACTTCCTCTACTCTTGGTTCCACTTCAACGTGAGTAAAATACTTTAAACTGTTGGAATACTGAAACACTCTAAGTCCAGAACCTTTATTGGTACCCTTCCAACAAATGTTTTTATAATCACAATAGGAACAGGCTGTACTCAATACATAGTTGCCCTGAACTCCGAGAGGTACAGGTTCATAGCACTTCTCAGGGGGCTTGTCAAGCGAAATAACCTTTTTCAAGTGCTTTATTCTGTCCGTAGCGTTTATTTTAGTTAGCTCGTCCACCATCATAAAGGTAATGTCGCCAGTGCTTTTGTCAAACGCAAGAAAACCACCTTCAAGAACATTCTTTGCGTCCATGTAACCGCTGATCTGACCAATGTATCCAAAAGGATCATTTCCTAAAAGTGTTTTTGTTTTAAATTTTCTAAAAGCGCGAGTAGAAGCAGATTTAACATCAACAACAGCACCATCTATCATAGCGTCAATGTGACCTGTGATGCCTTCTATCTTTACCTCTTCTTGTTGATTAGTTACTTTGTGTCCTGATTCAGCAGCAAGAAACAACATCAAAGCTTCTACTATATTACCGTAAAAGAATTTTAACAACAACTCTGGAGGATGCTTGACTTGATTCTTGTTGTGTACATCGTACCAAATCTTTCTGTCTTCTTTACCTATGCTAGACATACGAAGATAACCAGAACGAGACTTTTCTTTAGGATTAAGAAAATTCTTTAAATCGTAAGTAATAGCTTTAAGAAAGATGTCGATATTATCTTCATCTATATCAACCTTACCTTCAGATATAAGATTCTTTATATCAGGTATTAAAGTATGAATTGTTTTCTCAACTGTCATTAATATGATCTTTCTTTTTTGAAACTTTTCTTTGTTCTTTCCTACGTTCTTTTATTTCAGCTAAACGCAAAGCATATCCTTGCCTATCCCGCAAATTTTGTACTATCTTTGTTTCTTTAGATTCTGTATATTTACTCAATGTTTCTATCCTTTTCTTCAAGTAACTTTTTGTAGAACTCTCCTACTTTTATAATTTCATCTGGTGTAGAATAGTTTTTTATTTGATTAACTTTATTGCAAACCCATATCACATTCCCTATTTCATAGCCTTTATCATTATAAATTCTATCAAGACTTGCAGAATTAAATGCTGGGCCGGAACCATCTCGTACTTTAAATTCAATACCTAAAACAGGACATCTTCGATCTTCATGGGGGAAAATTTCTTTTAAATAGTCTTTAGTTATAGTAAAGGGTTTTTTTAATTTATTTTTATTTCTTTTTTTAGCACCTTTAAATACTACAGTAAAAAAGTGGCGACCAAAATTACGATAATCTTCTCTTATATGTTTATTTAACTCGGCGTTACTTTTAGAAGGCATTAACCTATTCCTTTTTCATTTTGGCGGTCCCGGTAGGACTTGAACCTACAACCTATAGATTAGAAGTCTATTGCTCTATCCTGTTGAGCTACGGAACCAGAAAAAAATTTTGAGCAGTTTTACATCGTACTCAGGATGTCTTAGTCTTTTAGTTCAAATAGAAGAGTCATTATGGGTGACTATGACAATCTTCTATCAAGTTGTATCCAGTTCCCGTTAAACCCTCACTGTGGATACCGTAACTCACGGTTAGAGTTACCCCATTTAAACTTACATCAATTCGCGTTCAAGTCTATCGACAGGCTCAAGAACACCGGTATTGAAGTACTGTGGTTCTGGATCAAGAGACATACGGTTAGGAGTGTACTCTTGCAATTCAAGAACCATAACTGCGTTAACACCAATGCCAACGCCCTTCTTTCCTTTGTAGTTATAATCATAAGTGTGAATGGAAACTTTAGCGTAAGTTCCATTTCCGATTCGTACATCAGGGTTCCACGGATTTCCTGCTGCATCTAAAACTTTGATAGGAAACTTGGAACGAGCAACAATGAAAGATTCAAACTCTTCCTTTTTGCCTTCTCCAATTCGTACATTAACACCAGCGTTTTCCAGTTCTTCAACTGTGTCACTGTGAAGATTACCAAGAGTAACCTCATATTTTTGTGACATTTCATTAACTTCGTACAAACTGGGATAGTACAGTGTTGCATACAAAACTTTGTCCATTGCTTTTTCTCCTTAAAGGGTAAAATGTTCTAATATTATACAGGCTGAAACAGGTCTTGTCAAGTCTTTTTTTTCAGTGCGTATCCGCCCAAGACATTCCGATCTTCGCTTCAGCGTCCATCGGAAGCCTCAGATTCAGCATACGCCCTGCTTCTTTGATTGTCAAGCTTGAAAGTTCAACTAATCGCTTTGCGTCATCTGCGTGGCTTTCGTACTGCAACTCATCGTGGACCGTATTGACTAAGTTCGCCTTCAGCTTCTCAGAGCGTATGCTGCGATCCATGTTGACTGACCACTGCTTACACACAATACTCCCGCCGCCTTGTAGAAGGGTATTAAGAGCCGCGTGAGCGTGCCTGACGTACAGTCTTCTGCCGTCGAGTCCGCGAATGTATCCTCGCGAAGCTGCGTCCTCTACCTTGCTTAAAAGCGCCCCCAAACTCGGTACGTTTTTAAGAAATTGATCCTTGAGTATCTTTCCTTGCACTGGGCTAACACCTAAAATACTTCCTAGCTTAGTAGGTGAAGCACCATACACAAAAGCGTAAAAGAATGTTTTAGCTAACTTACGATCATCTATTCCTAATGCTTGCATTGTAACATTGTGAGGATCACCAGAAAGAACTTCTTTTGTGTAATCAGCATCATTCATGTAGTGGGCAAGCATCCTTAATTCTAAACCTTGAGCGTCCATACCTACAATACGAAAGCTCTCGTTAGGAGAAGACCAACAATCTCTTGATTCTTTACCGTAAGGTTTATCTACAGCTACTACATTTGCCATATTAGGATCGTTGTGTGTCATACGACCCGTAACTGCACCAAGAGTAAAAACCTTGCCGTGTACTCTCCCGTCATCCCCTAAAGCGTCTATCCATGACTCTGCTGTTTTCCACCTGTTAGTAAGCATTTTCCATTCAGAAAGTTTTCTTACTGATTCTGGTGCTGTTTCTGGTAACGTAGCAAGATTAGTTTCATTTACTTTTGGTGAACCTTTTGGAGTTAAATCAATAGGCTTCCAACCAGACTCATTCATTCTTTCAACTATTTGCTTGTGCGAAGCAATGTTAAAAGGTTGAAATTCTATTTTCCAAAAAGGACCACCTACATCTTTGTAGTCAAAACCATTCAAACCTACTTTAGACATAGCTCCTGTCTTAGTATATTTAGGTAAATCATTACGTATTACTCTGACTTTAGGAGGAAAGTACTTAGTAATATTACACTCTATTTTATTGGCTTTACTTTGAGTTTTGTTTATTAGTTCAAAAGTCTTTTGTTTATTCAAGTAAAAGCCATACTTAGATTGCCTAGATATTATGTCGGCAATGTCATGTTCAAGGTCGATGCTTTGCTGAGAAAAATCTTTACCTTCCTGAATAAGAATAGAATATACTTTGTATGTTATCTCAACATCACGTTTACAATATTCTATCATCTTTTCTGATAGTTTCTCAAAGTCTATAAATTTTAGTTTACTTATACCAAGTTTACATCCCCAAGACTCAAGGCTGTGTCCTTTTTCTCTATCAGGTACAAACAACCTAGACATAATTAAAGTATCTTCAGCTTTCTTTATGTCTACATTCCAAAGACGTTTAAGAACAGGAAAATCAAACTCTACGGCATTGTGTCCGATAAACACATCATTATCAAAATCAAAACCGTGAGAAAGAAACTCCTCTTTTGTTTTGTGTACGTGTACTTCGTTTTTACCTATTGTCTTGGAACACACAACCCATATTTTCTTGGCATTAAGATGGTCAGTTTCAATATCAATTACGTGTTTCATTAGGTAACCCCAATCCATGATAAGAAAGTTTATCATTAGATTTTTCTATTTTAAACCACTCAGGCTTGTTGCGTTTTTTCCAAGTTGCGAAATCACTTTTCTCAACAACATAGTAAGTACGATACGCTTCAACAGTGTTAGAGCCTTTGCAGTAGTCAGGCATACACTGCGGCGGCGGCGTAAAATCGTCATGCTCTATGTTCATTGGAAACTTCCATAACTCATGAATCAGCCTACCGGAAGCGTGGTTTTTGTCGTAACGATAAGTGTATTCTTTAAGAAGCTGGTCGTAAAGATTCCACAACCAATAATAATTCTCAGAAGATTTACGAACCCAAATAGAAGAAGGATGGTTCTTGTGAGTAGCTTTGTACAGACCTCGTTCATCAGCAAGCTTGTTACCGTCAAGTAAACGATGTGCTGTTGAAAGAAGCTGTGCAGACTCAAGGATCATTTTAACTACGTGTTTGTCGCAGTGCATCTGCGCTGCAAGTATAGGGTCTTCGTCAAGATAGAAGATGTTCATCTAGTGCCTTCCACGATACAGGATAAAGGTTGCTACATTCTATTCTAATACTGTTTGCTATGTATCTAGTTTCTTTTTGTGCGTCATCCTTTGTTCTTAAAGAACACACTCTAGCAAAAGCAGCTAAACTACCACTCCAGTACCATTCTGTGTACATGTTTTGTGGTAAAATTATTCTTGCCATTTCTGGAGCAATTCCTGAATTAATCATATTAAAATAACATTCAGTAACAAATTTCATTAAAGGTGCTGCATTGTATCGAATAACACCGTCGTTTGACGATCCTTGTTTTTTGTCATTAGCTCGTTTTCTCCAAACGTCAGGGATAAAAAACTCTGGTTCGTCATCAACGTATCGCCTTGACACTTCGTTCCAGACCAACCCTACCTGATGTTTAACCAACTGTCTAGCCACAAATACGGGTGCTTTGATGCGAAATTGGAGAAAGCAATGCCCGAATGGCGTCCAGTGATTGTGCTTGGCAAGGTAGCTTATAAGCCGTTCGTCCTTTTCTGTCAAGACGTTTTCTACAGGACCGGCGGGCGTTATCGTTTCCCATTCGGATTCTTTGTTAAAGGAAACTCTTGCAGCGTTGACCACTGTAAGATCAGACCCCATATTGTCTATTAAAGTTACATTCATTACAAGTTTTCCATAAGATTTAATTTATCAATTTTAAGATTGTAACAAGAAGCTTTTACTGTGTAACCATTATCTTCGTCTACAGTTCCTTTCTTTAAGAAAGTTGATTTATTAAAGTATTCTTGTTTAGGCAACCAACCTAATAACCAAATCTTTTTTAAGCTGTAAAGTATTCTAGTGAACACATAAACATCACATTTCTGTTTAGTGTTGTATTCTGCTATTGAGCAATCGTAGTAGCTTAACGGTTTCACTCCTGTTGTTTTTGTTTTAACATCAATCTTTAAATTACCATTGTTTTTTGTGTTAAGATAAAAATCATAATCATAAGTGTTATCTTCAACAACATCATGTTTATTGTTTAGAAGATAATCCATAACACAATACTCACCTACATAGCCAGCCTTATTACCTCTGCCTTGAGATATAGAGTTTCTAAGGACTCCTAGTTTATCTGATGCTTTTTGCGCTTTGTCAAGCATATTTTGAGATACGTTCATTTCTATCATCATCATGGAAATATGTCCTAGTAATGGAAGGAGAGGTGGATAATAATCATTAAAATACCTATTAAACACACTAAAAGTTCCGTTTTTGACATGTTTTTACACCTTATTGTACCTTTAATACTCCATAAGAATGGAGTCTTTTCTTAATCGTATAAATCGTCATCGTCTTCATCTACCATTTTAAGTAGTTTTGAACTAGAGTATCTTTTTGTTGCTATTTTTTTACGTTTAGATTCTACAACACGTTTCCTGTACAAAGGGTCTTCAAGGTTATGCGCCATGACGCTTCTGCGTGACCCCTTTTTCCGGTCGTTTTGTTTCCGCTGGTACGACATTTTTTTTCATTTTCCCTCTTGACACGGGTTTCGATAGGGTGTACTTAAACGATTATAATGTTCCTGTCAAGGCCAAAAGGAGAAAAAAATGGGTAAAATGAGCGATTTACACATAGACTATTCAGAACACATAAAATTATGTTCTAAAAATAATATTGAAAAAGAAGAAGCATGGGTACTATTAGACACAAATATAAAGAATGTTGTATATAAAAAAGATTTTTTAAAAGATTATTCTGAGGTTGAAGGTGAAGATAAAAATGATTAAAGAATCTGAATAGTACAAATGATTAATCAACGTGAACCTTATTGGGATTATATGGCAAGAAGGTTGCGTGAAGTACGTGATAATACTTTTGTTACAAAGGAGGATTTGTATAAAAAGGAAATAGCAGAGATGCAAAAACAAGTACACATATTACAGTTAAGAGTTAAAGAGTTGAAAGAAATTGTTGATAGGCAAAGTAAAACTATTAAATCGTTGTTACCTTCAACTACAAAAGATTAGTAACTTGTGGAAAGAAAATGTTGAAGTTTGTAAAAGTTGTTTGCTGTTGTTGTGTTTTACTTTTTTCTTTAAATGGATGTATTCATTTGATAGTTCTTAAATCAATGATCGACATCATAGGAATACACAAACTTAACGAACTAGAAAAAGAAGTAGACAAGCTAAAGGAAAAGAAGAATGATAGTAACACGTGAGTTAGAAGTCATGTACAGGTGTCATGTTTGTGAAGCTAAAGCAGACGTAATAGATGATCTGAGATGTTGGTGTTCGACGTGCTGGCTAAAAAAGGAAAAGAAGAAAGATAGTCTTAGCCGTATCTCTGATTACGAAAGAGAATCAAACGTAGATTGTGATGAAGGCGGTCAATTTGGTATGGGAGCTTAACGGACCCGTAGTTCAGTTGGTTAGAACGAACCGCTCATAACGGTTATGTCGTAGGTTCAAGTCCTACCGGGTCCACCAAAGCGGGCGTGGCGGAATTGGTAGACGCTACAGACTTAAAATCTGTTGTCGATTAAGGCGTGCGGGTTCAAATCCCGCCGCCCGCACCAAAAAGGAGAAGTGAAAATGTCTGAAGATTATGTTGTTGTAAATAGTATCTTATCTTATCGTATACGTTACGTTATGCACAAAGATGATTTGCAAAAGTTAAATCCAGATAAACCGTGTAAACCTATTGAATGGGCAAAAGATACTGTTACCTGTGAAGAGTGTGATGAGTTTTCTACAGAATATATAGGAGAACACATATATGACGCTGACCTTATTACAGAAGAACAAATGATAAACTTATTTGACCGAGATAACTCGCATATCAAAAAATGGTCACGTGAACAAAAGATTGATTGGGTCAGGATGCAAAAATAAGTTTATATTGGAGAGTATAAAACTACTTTGAAACTTTAAAGGAGAAAATTATGACTACTTTTGATTTTGGCAGTGGAAATGTTCCCGCTCACAGACACGTTAATGGTGGTGGTTGGGTTGCTGATACAGCGAAAGTAACTGAAACCTCATTTGTTGGACCTAATGCTAGAGTTTTTGATAATGCTGATATCATTGGTAATTCTAAAATCAGTGGAAATGCTCAAGTTTTTGAAAATGCTTGGGTTAATAGTGGCAAAATCTTTGGTAACGCTAAGGTATTTGGCAATACTGAGATTAGTGTCGGCGCTCAAGTCTTTGAAAATGCTGAAGTTAGTGGTTTGACCGGACTTTATGGACATGCTAAGGTTTATGGTTATACTAAAATTTCTGATGATGTTATGATCTTTGGAGATAAAACTTGTCCTGTTACTGGAATTATTGAGGAGCTTAGATGTTTTGCAAAAAATAAAGATATTACTGATATAAATTTTCTACCTGTTGGGGAAAAACTAAATAAAATTGCTGATGAACTTGAAAATTTATCTATCCGTTATCACACTAGTAAGGAAAATACTTAAATGAGTTTAGATTGGCGAGTACAAAACTATCTTGAAACTTTAGTAGAACAGTTCATGGAAGAAGGATTGTCTGAAAAAGAAGCTGAAGAAAAAGCTATGGAACGATTGGATCAGTCTCAATATGATTACAAATAAAAAAAAGCTGCACAAAGAAAAACAAAGTGCAGCTTTAAAGTAATGTTAGGTTCGTATTTCTTATTCTTTAGAGGCGATGTATTTCCTTGCTTTAGACATGGCTCTGTTACCAAACCAAAACGCTATGATAGCAGAAAATATAGCTTGCGTTTCAGAATCCCAAGCTGTCTCTATCGCTACTGTCCAATCAACATTTTGATTAGAGATTAAAGCGTACATGAGTACACCTTTAACACAAATAAACATCATGAAGAAAAGATAAGTAATGACAGGGCGCACAGAACCCCTGAGAGAGTTGATAAAAGCTCCAGAGTCGATAGTTCTATCATGTTCGTATATACTCTTTGTTTCTTGAATGTCTGCTTCAGCGTCAAGTTCTTTAAGCTTCAGTTCTGATAATTGTGAAGCATACTTAGCTTTAGCTTCAAGCATGTTGAGTTCTTGTTCGTTGGCTTGCTTTTGTTTGAAGTAGCCTAAGACTTCAGGTACAATGGACGTACCAAAGCCTAGAAGAGTGCCTAGAAGACTGATCATTTCTTCTTATTCATCATAACAGACGCTCCCATATACGCTCCTACAACGCCCGCCATGCCTATGTAGAACAAAGAGAACAGGTCTGCTAAAGCTTTGATTCTTGAGTCAGGAAAAATCGGTAGAAACACCAACGCTGTAAACACAAGCATAGAGATCAAGGCTATCCACGCCATAGATTTCTGTGCGTCCATCTTTTCAGCGTCAGATGTTGCACGTAGTTCTTCTTCTGTTATTACGCCGTCGTTGTTAAGATCGACATTGTATGTATCTTTAGGTGGATTCATAATTAACCTACCTTATCTTTTATTTTGTTCACAAACTCCCACAGTGCAGTTATTTGCTTGTTTGTAACGTCTTGTTCAGCACGTAACTGTACTAGTGTTTGTTGTTGTGTATTGTTTTGAGTTGATATGTTTTTTACGTTGTTTTGCAGTATCTCTGTGTCTTTTAAAAGACCAGATACTTGTTCTCTTGAGCGAGTAGCCCAAACGATCAACAGTCCTATAAATATAAGTTGATCCCAATGTTCTGTTATAAAGTTCATTTTTATTTCGGTAGTGCATATTTTCTAACAGAAGGAGAATAAGAAGGTATAGGATTAAGTGGGTCTTGATCCATATGTATTGCAGATAAAGGATCAGTGTAATCGAAATATTTTCCTACATCCGATCTGCGTTGTTCAGATAATAAATCTCTTGCTCCTTGAAATTCTAATTCTCTAGGATCACTGCTAGGAGGATAATTAGCTCTAAGATAATCTATATCTTTATTTAAAGCTTGTTCTGATTTTAATTTTTCTCTAAGTTTTATAGCAGCAAGAGAAAAAAACGTATCGTCTATTTTACCTTTTTCAAAATCTAACTGATTAAATTGATTTAAATATTCATTACGACTTTCGCCTTTATCACTATCTCCAAAGATAGACCCTATACCATACTTTTCACCATAATTTTCTAATCTTGCTTGAACAGCTAAGTTTATTCCTATAGTTCTTGTAGCAAAATATTTTAAACTTTGCATGTTATCTAAATTTCCATCTATAAAAATATCTTTATAAACTTGAGCATATGTTGGGTCATTAAGCAATTCTCTTGTCATTTGAAATCTTTGCATTCTAAATTGAACCAAAGAAAATTCACCAATAGCATATCTTGGAGACAACACACCTCTAACAACTGCAAAAGCTCTCGCTTGAGCGTTGTTCATTGTGTAATCTCCTTGCATACCTATTACATTTGTACCTCCACTAGCTTCACTAGATTTCATTCTAGCTGAATAAGAAAATATCTGTTCAAGAATTTCCATGTGTTCTTTACCGTAAATCTTACCTAATTCTTCTTTCTTGTTAGTTAATATTGTATATAAAGCTATTGGGTCCATTTCCCTATCTAATTGGAATGTTGTTTGTTGAGTAAAACCATCTAAAGAAACTTTGTTTTTTTCTAACAATTCATACACAGAAAGATCATCTTTATTAATATCTCTTCTATCAACTCCGTTATCAATTTGTTGTTTAACTTTAATTGCTTTTCTTAATAATTCTTTGTGCATACGTTTAGGATATTGTTTTTCAAAAAATTTACCAACACGATCAAAAAGCTTCAAGCCAGTATCAGTTAATAATTCATCTCTTGCTACAAATTCTCCTGTATTTTTTCTAGAAATAGGAAACGTACTAGACACTATTCTGTGAGTTGTAATATCTTTTAGTGATTTCATAACAGCATTAAATTCTTCTTCAGTATGAAATCTTCTAAAATAATATTTTAAAAAATCAACATTAGTTAACGGTTTTGTAGATTCAAAATTGTATTCAGGGTCTATTTTTCTTAAAGTATCTAGTACTTCTTCCCAGCTACCAAATTGTTCTAAAACTTCATCAACGGATTTATTATTTTTAGAGGCTATATTTTGTAATTGTTTAATATATTCAGTCTCTCCAATATAACCTTTTTCTAATAAAGATGTTGTAGGAGCGCCTATTTCTTCAGTTTTACCAAGTATGTTATCTAACACATTATCTAAAGTTCGTCCTTGACCGAAATTTATCATGTCTTTTAAAATTGCTATATCTGGTATTTTGTCTTTTTGTACTCTTTCTTCCGCATTAGCTACAATTTCTGACATAACTTTATGAGATGTTTCAGTTTCTTTTAAAGAATTTGCTAATAAAGTATCTGAATGGTGAGCAGAATAAATTCTTAAAGAAGAAATATCGTCCGCATATTCAGTATTTTTAAACACAAAACCAAAATTATTTAAAAAATCAAGCATTTTTCCTTCTGTTATATGGTTTGAATTACCGCTTGGATATCTTAATCCTCTAGCAAGAGTGTAATAGAAATTTTCGGCAATTTCTTTGCGAGTATTTTCATCTGAATTTCTCATAATATTTTTAAGTAAAACAGCAGCCTGTTCTTGATTATCGTGGTCAATAACTATTTTAAGTAAATTTTCACCTGAAATATTAGCGTATTCGTCTCTTTTTGATTTAAATATTTTGTGGAAAGGAGAACCATTATCCCAAAACGGACGAATGGTTTCTCTGTAAAGGGCATCAGCTTTATTTAATTCTGTAGATAGTCCTGTTTCTTTTAATGATTGATTTAAAGAATCAATTGCACTTTTTAAATTTACATATTTAACATTAGTACTACTTGAATCTAATACATTTGCAGCTTTATTTTTGAAACCTGATCTTAACTGAATAAAATCTGTTAAAGATATAGCCGCTGATTTTCCGATATCTGAATTAGCAATATCTTCAAACATTCCTTTAATAACACCTTGATCCATTAAACTTTCGAGTTCATCGGTATTTTTTTGTGATAAAAAGTCAGCAAATTCATTAGAAGCTTTTTGATTAATTCTATTATAAATATTATCATTAATAAATATTAGTTTTTGTTTTATATTATCACCGGGAACAAATTTATTTAAACTTTGTCTTACCACTTTTTCAGTAAAAGATTTTGCTAAAGCTACTGGTAACGCTCTTTGATGAAAAATATCAGGTAAATCTGATCCCGTAGCAGAAGTATTGTCAGTAATATTTTTAAGAAAATCTGTTATGTCTATATATATATTTGAATCATCAGCTTTTCTTTTTAAATCATCGTAAGCTTTTTTTGATGCTTTACGATTATTTTCTATAAGTCCTCCCTCTCTTATTCCTTGATCGTTTCTTTCTCCAAAAAATAGAATTTTATTTTTTTCACCAAAAGCTTTAGGATTTAAACCTCCTGAATATCCTTCATTGTCTATATCTACTGAACCCATCATTTTTTTAATATCTTCATCTACTTTTGATGGAAGTCCAAAAACTGCACTTTCTCCTTCTAAAATAGACCTAGCAGCAAGTATTTGGTTTTCAGTATCTTGTTTTCTTTTATCAATTTTAGAAAGAATCAATTCCATAAGATTATCAAAAGTTTCATTTGAATTAGGATGAGATTTAGTAGATTCCATAGCTTGATGTAATCTATGAACTAATAATTTTTCTGTTCTTTCCCATCTATTCATATCTATCAATCTTGATTTTTTAGATATCCATTTACCTTTTAATGCACTCGCAGTAATAGAATGACTACTAGCTTCTTTTAAAGATTGTAATACATTTAAATGTAAAATATGGTTTAAAAGAAATTCTGCACCTCCTAATTCAGCAGGAAATTCTTTTTCTAATTTATCTATCATTTCAAAACTTCTAGAAATATCTAGTTTAATTTTATCTTTCCAAGACAAATTCTGAGCTATAGCTGATTTATCAGAACCCTTATAAGAACCGGGAGTGTCGTCTAGTCCTTCTATGTTCTTATAAAATTCTTTAAGGAAATCAACCTCACCAGCATGGATGTGTTTTCTTTTATCCATTACAGACCATTTATTTACTATAAGTTCTCCATGATCTCCTCTAACTAAAGTACCATCACGTACCATCGTTTCCACCTTTTGAAGATATTCTGTACTATTATATCCTTTTTCTTTAGCAGTTTTTTCAAGGCTTTCCATTGCAACGATGCCCTTTTTCTCTGCTTCAAGACCTAAATTTTTTATCTCTCTTAAAGTGTATCCTTTTGAAAGTAATGCCCCTGTTCTCCATCTGCTTTTTTCAATATCTTCAGGATTAACTCCGTTTGTTTTAAAGTATGCAATAATATCTCTAACAGGAGTTACTGCTGCCACAGAATTACCTACAGCACCTAAGATATTATCTCCAATCTTAGAGTTCATAGCACTGTGCAACCAACCAGCACCCATACCCATAAAGTTCTGTGAAACTTTAGGAAAGGCTAAACTTCCCGCCAAACCCATTATAGTTGACCACTGCGTTTCTCGCTCTCCTGTATTTTCATCGTAGCCATCCATATAACTACCGACAGTAAAACCAGCCATTCCTGAAACTGCCATGTGAAAATCAAAGCTTCTATTCATAGCTATTTGATTTGCTCTGGTTGCAGAATGACCAGCGTTTTTAAATTGCGACCTAAGTTCTTGTACCACCGCATAAGATTGTGATGATTGCTCATCTAAAAATCTGTAAAAACCTTTTTCATCCATAGCCATTATTTGAGAAGGTTTTGAAACGTGAGGTTGACCTAATTTCCATTTACCTTCTCGCGGAAAAAACTTATTAAATTTTTCATTAAATGCGTTCTGTTTTATTTTTTCATTTTGTAAAAATCGTTTAGGCACCATATTTTTAGCCATACCTTGCTCAATTTTTTCAAAAGCAGTTTTAAATACTTCTCTTTCATGCCAAAATTCAGGTCTATATAAATGATTATTTCCTAAAGTTCTACCTAATTTAATTTTTTGACCTGTAGCTTTAGCAACTTTATTCAGTATGGATGCTCTTTGAATATTAGCACCTATAACTTTTAGGCTTGTTCCTACAGTACCTACACCTCCAAATGTTGCAAACCCTGCTCCAAAGATAATCGCTCTGTATATGTCATTCATTTCAGAATCAGGAATATTTAAACCATTTTGTAATGAAGACCATCCACCTTCTATGTAGTCTATTCCTAAAGCATCCCTAACCTGTTTGTTATTAATAATAACTCTTGGTATGCTTTGTACTTGATTTGCAACTTCTATATGATTTTGAAGACCCATAAATGGGTAATTTCTATCTTGAATAAAATATCTAGCTAAGTCTCCTGTAAATTCCATTCGATCAAAATCGTAACCAAAAGCACCTCCTAAAGCTTCATCTTTGTGGTCTTCTGCCCAAACTAACCAATCCTCTGTTATACCTCCTATATGCTTACCTATTACTACAGCGTCTAAAAGACTTTCTAATCCGAATGTCAATCCTGTTCCAAGAGCTTTAGAAGAATTACGCATCATTTCTGCTACTGAATCTGCTGTGTGTTTAACAATATTATATCCTTTACTGGCTAAAGAATCTTCTACTATCATTAAATTTTGAATTAATTCTCTACGAGCTTTTTGCAAAGGAGAACCAAAATCATCACTATCTGGAGTACTTAAAGCAATTTGATTTCTTACTCTTTTAGAAACACCTTTAACTTGTTGTAAAAAGACATTATTATCTACTTTAATTTTTCCAAATATTGTAGGTATTTGACTGTATGGCGGTATTTGCGATGTCTCTTCTGGAACTGCTAAAAATTGTCTAGGCAGAAGTTTTTCAAACCTTTCCTGTTCACGTAAATCATCACGTTGTTGTGTTAACTCTTGTTCCTTTAGAAAATTTATACCTGAAAAATCTCTTCCTTCTTTAAGAGGTGTGCTTTCTTGTGCTTTTTGACTTTCAGAAAGAAAAGACCACTCTATATTAGGAATACCACGTTTTCTTGAAAATTGATCCTGTCTTAAAAGATTTCTACTTTCTCTTAATGCAAAAGGAACAAGTCCTTCTGGCTCACCTACAGGAGGTTCATATTCTGTTTCAGAACTTTCTTGTTCTTCTTGTCTACGTTGATAGTCTATTATTTGTCCTATAGACATATCCTCAAAATCAGGAGCTTTATCAAGCTGCGGTTTTTCTTCAGATAAATAAGGATCATTAATATTCAATAAATTTTCTACCTGAGAATCAACACTTTGAGATTCAGCAGAACTTTCAATACCTTCTTGTCCGAAATAGTCTAAAGAATCTATTTCTTGTGAATCTATATTCGCACTTATTGAAGGTTTAGCTTTTTTAAAAAAATTTTTCATTGACTAGTTATCCCGCTTTCACTAAATACACTTTCTTTATTCCAATAAGGTATTTCTTCTGTTTCAAACATAAATCTATCTATAAATTTCATTAAATCTTTAAATTGAATACCACTTTGTCCTTCATTGCCACCTAAGTAATTAAAATTAAATGTTTCATTATCTCTAATTACACCAAGTTTGTAGAAAGACTTTACTAATCCTGCCATTTGTGAAACATCTATTTGATGACTATTTATTTTACCAAAATTAGTAGCTGGATTTACTAAAAATTTTTCATTTTCAAATCCAGAAAAATTTTCGAAAAATGGAATTTGTGAAAAAAGTGTTGTTTTAAACACATTAAATTTAAAAGGTTCTCCAGTTTCTTCTCCCTCATACCAAACGTCAGGATATAGACTAGTATCATTTATCATTTCAGTAATAACACCGTATCTTCCTGATGAATCTCTTTCTGCTTTCATTCGGTTATAATATTTTGAAACATTTTTTTCATATTCTTTTTCGTTCATAGGAAGAGGTGACTGTGTTTTTTCAGAAGAAAGAAAAATTGAATGAAATCTATCCATCAATCTTACAAATTTTTCAGTATATTGTTTAGCTTGATCTCTTACTATTTGAGCATTTTCTGGTAAAGTAGCACCCGACAAATTATTTTTGTTAAAATGTGCTTGCATTGCGGGATCAGAAAGAGTTTCTCTAAATTCAGAATTTGTAATTGAAGGAGTTTTCTCTCCTAAATATATTTTAGATTCAACTTTTCTAATTTCTCGTTTTTCAGAAGCAGTACCTTTATATGTCTGTGTAGGATTGTTCCAATCTTGTGCAAACATCGTTTGAACAAATCTTTCCATATGTCTTGCTGATCCTGTGCGCTTTCCTATTTGTAAAGCTATTTCATTTTCCATAAGACCTTGAGTAAGAGTATTTCTTAATAATTTTAAATTAGTTAATGTGCCTTCAGAGGTAGTTGCCCATAAAGCTTTTGAAATAATACTGTAATCTTGGTCAGAAATTGTTCTACTTCCTGAAGTACCTCCTTGAAACACACCAGCCATTTGATACGCTATTTTTACTTTTAATAATTCAAGTTTCTTTATTGTTTGATACTCATCTTCACTCAAAAGATTATTATTTTTCCTTACCAACCCTTGTTTTATTTTTTGTAAAGATTCTTGAGTATGTCTTTCCAACTCTTCTTTTAAATTTCCATTACCTATTTTTTCTATATCTTTTGCACTAATTTTTTTACCATTAATATCTTTTAAATTATTAGTAAATCTATCATAAAGAAATTTTACTGATGTTTGAGCGTTTATCGCCAATTCATGTAGTCCAGCAAAAACTCCTGCTGCGCTTGAACCTAAATCTATACCTACATATTTATTATCTTTAACTGTTGCAGATGATAAAATTCTTATAGCTTGACCTAAATCTACAAGACCTTTACGTATACCGGATTGCTGTTTTCTTCTTTCCTTTAATTCAGCATTAGTGTATTTATCGTCTATTGCTTTTAATTGATGATTTTGATCTTGTATGTTATAATTATAAATCATAGCAGCAGAAACGTCTTTAATTACGTCTGCTTCAGTAATGTTGTCTCCTCTTGATTGCTCACTAAAATTACGAACTTCTTGTACAAAAGAAGATACAATTTTGCGTCCATACTCAGTATCAGTTTCAAAATTAATATCTCTTGCTTTTTGAATAATACCTTTAATTCTAGCTTTATCTTTAGAATTATTTACATACCTGTCAAATCCTTGTGCCATATAAAAAGAATGAATTACTTTATCGTCAAACCACCCTTTTTCAAGATCAGGATTAGAATTATTCTGACTTATATCATTGTCGGGAATAGTTACAACAGCTTTATCTGCTATTTCATTATCATTAGATGCTGAAAAATATTCATTAATTGCACTTAGTTTTTTTAACACATGTTTGCCTAAAATTCTAGAACCAGTTGCAGAATGTTGAACATCATTTTTGCTAAACCAATCATACACACTTAGCAATGTTCTTTTAAAACCATTATGGCTCATCGCTGTTTTGCCTTTACCCGCCATAAAAAGAGATTCTGCTGCTGTTAAAAAAGATATTCCAGCATCTGCATTTCTTGTTAAAGCATCGTTAGTAAGATCAGCAGGACCAACAGGAGTAACTCTTGTACCATCCGAACTTCTAACAGGCGCTATAGTTATATTACTAAACTTAAAAGGGTCTTCTGTCATAAGAACGCTGTGAAGTTTAGGATCAATAATTGCTAAAGATGAATGTCCTTCTGGTAATTTAATTTTTTGAGATGCGTTTCGATTATACTGACGAGTATATTGGTGTATAAATTGTCCTGCTGAAACACCCATTTGTTTAGCGTAAGCTTTTAATTTTGGATCATTTTTATCTAACATATCAGGAGGATATTTAAATTCTTTTAAATATTCACCCATATTATCAGCAAGGTTCTTATTTAAATTTATTTCACGTACTTTATCCCACTGCTGCATTACTTCAGGACTAAGACCGGCTTCTAATGCCATTTTTGCCAAATTTAAGTTAATACCTTTTCTAGAATCAACTTGTATAGGCATACTTTTAGGAGTTTCAAATTCTCCTCCAACCATAGAAGCATCTAGTGTTTTTGACACTTGTGGAAAAAAACGATCACCTTGACCTTGTTTCATTTGTTCTAAAAAAGGTTCAAGACGTTTCATTGCATCTTGTTCCTTTTCTCTATCAAGTCTACGGTCTTCTTTTTTTTGAGCCTGATCAAGTTTTCTTTTATCTAACTCAAGTTGTTTTCTTCTGTATTCAGCAGTAGCTTTGGCAGTAGCATCCAGTCTTTTTTGTCTCATTTTTTCTAATTTTTCTGCTGCCGCAGCCTTTTCTTTGGCAGTTAAATCAGCAACTACTTGTTTAGCAAAGCCTGTTAAAATAGACATTATATTTGTCTCCTGTTTCTTAAAGGCATAAACCCTTCATTAATATCTTTAGAATCTTTTTTATCTGTAGATATGTTTTTCATTTTCTCAATAAAATCCAATTCATCTGGAGTGCTTTCAGAATTTTCAGGAGCTAAATTAGCTTGTACTTCACTCATAACTGAATCATCTAAAACATCTACTTTAAGAGGTTTATTGTCAATATTAATTTTTTTAACTTTTTTATTAACTATTTTAAAAAGCTCAATAACTACAGGATATTTTAATATTTCAGCTAAATCAGGATTAAATTTACCTGTAGCAACACCTTCCATAGCCATATTATTAGCTATAGTTTCTAAGCTAACTCCTGCGTTAACAAGTTTTATAATATTTCTTTTAACAGAGTTCTTTTTAAGACCACCAGAAATAACTTGAAAAGCTTCTTCCACATCTACATAAAGAGGAGGTTTATCCATTGGAAGAGAACCCGGTTCTAAAGCCCAACTTGATCCGGGAATTGATTCAGTAAAATGATCTACCATATTTAAATACCTATCTTAATTGTTTAAATTATATTATTTCACTGTCTACTAAATCCCAATAAGCACCGGGAGACATAGCTTTAGGTTTAGAAACACCACTACCAACATCACTATTATCGTCATGTCTAAAAAATATATCGTCGTTTTCTATTAAACTATCAGCAAACTCTATATCATCTTCGTCAATTGCTTTTTGTATTGCGTTATCTAAAAAAGTTTGTTTTGTTTCTTCAGGTAAATTGTTATGAAAATGATTAACATACTCTACTTGTTCTTTCTCAGATAGCCCTGTTAATTCTCTTAAAATTTCTTGTATAGGTTTAGTATCTTCTTCTTGAGCTTGAACTTTTTCTCTGGGGTCCATAAATCCAGAGCCGAATTCGCCAGCTTTTCTTAATTCTTCCATTCTAGCTCGCCGTCCACCCTCTCTCGCATCTTGGAAAGCTTTTTGTGCCATCAAAGCTGCCATATCGGGACCACCACCGCCTTCGCCGCCGCCGCCGCCAAACATACTGCCAATAGCAGATGATGCTACGCTTGAAAATATTGATCCTACTATGCTTCCTAACATATCTTTTCCTTTCTAGTTAGGTGGTGTTGGTGTAATAAACTTACTTTTTAAAACATCTACAACACCACCTAACACACTAGTAGTTACTTTACCTAATAAACTTCCTACAGCTTCTTTTTCTGCTGCATCTAATTGTTGATTTAAAAGACTTTGTTCAAATTGTTGATTAAGAACAGTTAATGCTGTTTGTTGTACTCTTGCTTCTTCATTTTCTGAAGCTGTAAAAGCTTGAGCAACATCATCTCTGTATTTTTGCCACATTTCTTCTTGAGCTTTAACAGTTATACCTAACAAAGTAGCTGCGTTAAGTTGATTAGCTTTATTTTTCTCTGCGGTATTAGCAGTATTAATAGTTCTTCTCCACGTAGCATTAGCTTGCTCAATTTGTAAAGATAAATTAGAGTTAAATTTTTCTCTTGAATCTCTAAGTTTAGAGTTATACTGAGCTACAGCTAAATTTTGATTTGAATTAAACTGTTGATTAGCAGTATTTCTAGCTTCATTTTCTAAAGATACTGAAGTAGATAATTGATCATAAAATTGATTTACTTGATTTTGAGAAGTAGCGTTAAATTGTAATCTTGCGTTTTCAGCAGCTTGATCAGTAAATAAAGATTGTACTTTACTTTGATGATTCAATGTGTTCATAGCCTGTTTATTTGAAACATTTGTTAGATTCATCTGTAAAAACGATTGAGCATTTTGTTGTGCAGCTTTCATTCTGTTGTCAAGATTTTGACGATCCATAGCAGAAATAGTAGCAGCGTTAGCTAAAGCAGTTTGTTGTTCGTTGTTAAGATTTTGAATTTGAAGCGTTGCAAACTTTTGAGCAACATCAGCAGCAATAGGTATAGCTGATTCCATAAGACCTTGTGCTACTGCCGCAGCAGCCATACTGGAAGCACCTAAACCTCTTTGGTTCATAAGTTCGTTTACTTTACGAACTGTAGGTGACGCCCACGGTGGGAATTTGCCTGTTTCAATACCTTCAGTTAACTTTTCAATCTGATAAGCTGTAGAAGCTTCTTGAGCTAGTGTTTGTGTTTTTGCTTCAGCAAGACTGCCTCTTTCAAACATTTCTGTTCTTGTACGTTCGTCTACGACCTGATTAGGATCAATGACATCATTAGAAGTAATATTTCCTTGTACAGCTTCAGCAGTAGGAAGGCTTGAATACGATCTTTCTATATTATCAACAACAGAAGCCTCAGACGTATCAGCTACAGCATCAGTATACGTAGTGGCAGTAGGATCACCAATGTCTACTGTTGATTCTTTATCTGTTGATAGTGCGCCGGGACCACTTAAAAGTTCATTATATCGAACTCTTTGATCTTCAGGCGTATACAGCATCTCAATACCGCTGGTATCAATTCCTGTAACCTTACCATCTTCATCTACAAGAGGTTTACCAGCTTTACCCGTTTGTGTAATAATATTAGGAATACCAACAGCTTGAGTACCCTTAATATCAAGAATTGGTTTGTTGATTACATTAGGGTCATTAACTTTAGGTAAAATGACTCTAGGATCAGATTCTTCTTCATTTGTATTAGATGTGTCTGACACGTTTTGATTCCCTATATTAGTTGATTGACTAAATTTAGAACTTGGAGTGCCTTTATAGGCAGGATTTTTTACTTGTCGTGTTTCTTTGATGCTAGTATATTTACGTCCTTCTCCTTTACCGTGTCTTTGATAATGCAGATGAGGGCGTGATCCAAAGTAATGATGACGGGCTACATCTGGATTTTGTCTAAGGTACTCAGCCGTATCAAATTGTCCAGTATTATATTCTTCTTCAATAAACTCTGGTTCAGGCGGTTCTACTGGATTTTGAGGTTCCGGTTCAGGTTCAGTAGGATATTCATATTGACCTGAGTATACTTGAGATACAGAACTTTTAGGATCAATTAAAGATGTTTTTGTTTCAGGTATAGCAGTAGGTTGAGGCATAGGAGTAGGTTGAGGCATAGGAGTAGGTTCAGGCGTAGGAGTTTGTTTTGCTTGTTCTTGTTGTTTTGCTTTATTAGCATTAAAAGCTTGTTTACGTTGATCCCAAGACGCCCAAGCAGGATTAGATACTCGTTCTGTTCTTTGTTTAGTGACTAATTCCCATTCATCTGGCATAGTTTCTTCTTGTTCTTGATATGAAACTTGCTGATTAATAGTCTTAGGAGGTTCTGGCTCCGTAAACATAGTATCATTACTTAAAAGCATAGCCATAGTTTATCTCTTATTTAAAAGCTTCTGAACAGTATCTGTTTCATATATTCTAATTCCAAACCAAATTAAAGTAATCACAGAAACTAAAGGAGGAAGCCATCCAGCTAAAAGAGCAACCGTCGATCCAACCCCTACAACGTCACCAACAGTCTTTACTTCTTCTAACATGCTTCCTCCTTTTTTTTATTTTACGATGCTAACTTTTTAGACACAATCTCTTCTTCATTATTCTCTTCCAAACTTTTAAGAAGAGCAGAAGTGAAAGATTTCAAAGCAACTTGAGTTTGATCAAGCTTAAATTTTTCAACTTCAAATCTAGCTTGCAAATCTCTGATCTGAGCAATAACATATTTTTGTTCGTTGTTAAACGAATCAGTGTCGTACTCAGTACCGTTAATATTAATGATATTATCTTTGTTTACATCTTTAACCATCGTATGTTTCTCCTTTTTGTAACGATATTTAACTTTCTAAACCTAACTTAATTTCGACCCACGCTCGACTAACTTCATCCCAGTCATATTGTGTATCTCCAACAACGCTGGGATATTTGACAGGCGGTTGCCATCGAAAGTTTTCGTCTAGCGACCAACTTGGATAAGGTTGTGGTGCATAAAAAGCGTCCACTGTGGGATTGTAAGTGTAGCCAACGCCAGCAAAGTTACGCCTAATTCTATTGTTGTAGCTTGTCTGTTTCCACGTTCCACCTCCGAAAAAAGAAGCGCACCAGTTTTCGCCGTCTTCTTCATGCTCATCAGCCACTACGCAAACGCGAAGAACAATATTGTCGTCATTTAATTCTGCAAAATGTGCCATGCTATCCCGCCTGAAATTGGTATCGAATTATCACTACGCCAGAGCCGCCGTTACCGCCGCCGCTTGTACCGGTGTGGCCTTCGCCGCCACCGGCACCGCCTGTATTAGCTGACCCGTCGCCGGGCTCGACATTCTGCTTTGAACCCGCGCCACCGCCGCCACTGCCGCCAGCACCACCGGCGT
>VTLG01005974.1_pt1 | contig 29235 bp, 42 predicted proteins | sample 4694571 | NCBI WGS metagenome assembly VTLG01 (sample SAMN12604809, study PRJNA352737) | marine metagenome | biome: ENVO:00000447; feature: ENVO:00000209|ENVO:00000569|ENVO:01000036; material: ENVO:00002151; isolation source: viral sequences binned using virsorter ...
TAAGTTTTGCCACTTAGTTTTAGTACCATAATTTTGAAATTTCTTTCTTGGCTCGTTTTGCTTCATTATATCTCCTTATATATTAACAAAGGCTTACCTTCATCATCGAACTTTACATCTAATATCCTATCTTCATCTATATTACCTGCACCATCACAATAACCACATAATTGAGGTAACATTTCACCACCTCTTGCATGTGTATTATCTATTAAGTCAACACCTTCACCGTCACATTCAGGACATTTAAGGTCATCTATAATACCTTGTTTAGTGTAAGTAATACTTTTAACTCTTGTTCTATTTAGTCTATCTGGTAAACCAAGGCTTATACTATGTCTTTTACCTATTTTCTTTTTCATGGCTCTCCTTTATAATTATATCCATCTTATTTACTACTAAATCTATTCTTTTATTTGATAGTTTTTTTTCAACTAGCATATCTCTTGCCTCAATAAATACTTCCATTAGTTTAAATATATCTTTTATATGTAATCCCATTGTCATCTCCTCTATAAATATCATTAAAAAACACAAAACGAGTAATTTATTTAACTTTGCGGAACAAGGGTAGAAAGCTGTGTTCGCATTTATTTACAATCTACCCATTATTCCTTATCACGAGCCAATACTACCATTAGATAGTAATTACAATTCTTTTGACTCTTTGATTTCAATGTCATCGCACACTAGTTTAATAGCTTGAGCATAGTTGTTATTAACTATATCAAGTATTGCATATATTTGTGCTTTGACATCATCTGCTCGTTCATTCATAGGAACGCCTCCCATTATGTTAGTTGCGGAACAAGGAATCGAACCCTGAATTTGTTGGTTATGAGCCAACCGTGAGACCACTTCACTCCTCCGCAAATTATTTAAAAGTTACCGTCTGCTACTTGAAAACACGTTAACCCTAAGCCATTACGCCACATATCAACTACTTGATTTCTATCATCAAATACCATTAATACATTATAATTATCTTTTATGTGATTATTATATATATCATATTTAACATAGCAATCTTTACGATACTCACCTGCTGGTCTCATAATTAGGTCATCCCAATTACCTTGACCAAGATGAGTATTTAACCAATCAGATGTTAATTGCTCTAAGTCATTATACTTCTCATTAACATATGTACGGTTATGTTTATTATCAGTAGATGGTGTATTTAATAATACATTCTCTCTTGCTGATAACATAATAAGTTTGCATTGATGTAGTTCTTTCATAGCTAAAACTGTATTTATTACAACAATGTTAGGCTCATCCTTATCAGCTTTGTGGTACTCAAAAGGTGAGCGTTTACCTTTCATTAAAGCAACAGTACCATCTATGTCGCATATTATTGCATCTTGCATTATTTCTCCTTTTCTCGTGATTTAATATAAATTTGAGAGTTGAGATTATACTCTGTACGTTAGAACTTTAAGACTATGTTCCCAAGATGGTATCTCTTAGGTTTTGTCCGTATCCACTATCGTTGCCAATAGTATTCTAACAAGCTCAGTAGTTTAAGACTACCACTCTTATCGATTAGGCTGTTTCAGCAACTACTTACATCTATATGAATGTGCCCACCCATATAGTGCTTTCATCACAACACACGCTTAGTTTGAGACCAAGAATGCTCTCTGGTATTTCAAGAGATTTAAGTACTAGAGCTCTATGCTCCTAATCGCTGTGGCTGTTTTTCAGATGACCTTATTAGGGCCTACGTTTATTTTGTTAACATAAGTAAATGTAATGAGTCGCACACAGAGTGGCTTGCTATCTCTTTCGAGTTAGTAAATACCACGCTCATTACTACAATATATAGCTGGTGACCATATATCATTGTATTTTAGGTGTCGCCCTTTATCGCTAAAGGATTAACCTTAATACTGGACAACAGACTCATCACCACAACTCATCTTAATGTCCTACGCCTTATCTTATTACTTGTTACCAAGCTCAACATCATTACCATCTGATGTATAGTTTATCTGTTGCACACAGACTTACTACATAGACGCTTGTATCTATGGACCAATTACTTGGCGCAATTATATCTGCTCATTATAATCACTTTGGGTGTATTGCTACACTTATCCTAACGATGTGATACCACCGATTGCTTACGCAATTCTTTTACTACTAAATCTTTATTGTATAAAATGTGCCAAGGAGGCTACTGAGGGTTCGTCCCTTCTCACCTCCTTTGTCCAACTTAAGTCAGCGGTGCACCAATTTAATGGATAATACTTGACCTAATGGAACATAAACACAATGACATAATATAATGGCTATAACACTTATTTACGCTGTTATACTTTCGCTTGATAACTACTACCAAGACCATTTGTGTTCAACCAAATAACTTAAAATACCCAATTCATAATGCGTAAAAATAAGGCTGATAAACTTACAGTAATACTAAAGCATAAGAATGTCATAATAACGTGTAATAAGTACGTTTTATAGCGTTCTATAAGCTGTTTATTAGCATAGCTCATGATGTCTCCTTGTTTAGTTGACGTTTATTTATAATAATCTTGTATGTGCAGCACGTATGAATGGTTACGGAGGAGTAAGTCTGTATCTACATACTGCACACAAAATGCCGTTATTAGGCAAAAATCCCCAATAAAGGGGAACTACTATGCTGACAATTGAACTTGTTCAACAATTTGCTCTTGCTCAGTTGCGTCAAGTTCTTGAAAGTCTTTTTCAGACATCAATGTAAACTGATTGTCTGCGTCAACTTGCAAGTAAGCAACAGAGCCATAGACTTTTTTCATCTGCATACATTCTTCTTCGCTGAAGTTATCAGACGAAAGCCACATAGTAATATCTTGACCAACCTTTGTGGCTGTAGTTGCATTCCTATCTCTAATTGATAAAGAGAATGAAGAAGAAACATTGCCAAGAGAGGCTGATGCTTTGTATGAAGGACGATTCGTATAGGCATACCAATACTCGTCCGACTTGCTACTAACTATTTTTGTGAAGAACACTTTAATATATCTCATAATTATATTCCTTTCTATTTAAAATGAGAATTAACGTAAATCGCATATCAAAAATGCGAAGCAATGGGGCGTACTTATGAACTCTAGGTCTCCACTAAAATCCCCAAATTTTTGAAACTTTTTTTAGGATTGCTTACCCAAAACCGACTCGCTAGTCTGTAAAAAATATAAGTACTTGATTTACAGTAACTTAGAGCTTAAAAAAAACTATTGATTATTTAAAAAAAAGTATATAACTTATATTAATTCATTTTTAACGAAATTGATTTAGCCTAATAATTAAGCTACAGTAAGCTTACTTAAGGTTAGGTTCACAAATCTTTTAGGGATTTGCTCACATAGCTTAAGGGGATATGATTATGTCAGACATAGATAAGAAGAAGAAAAAGTTGGCTAAAGGATGCTCTATATATAAGCTAGAAATAGCCTACAATGAAGAAGAAGGTACTGTAGAATATATATGTGAAACAGTAGATAGATGTGGCTTTTCAGGGCCTATAGACTGTAACTGGGATTATTTAACAGATTACTTTGATGAAGAAGATGTTAAGGCTATGGATTCATTATATGAAGTTGGAGAAGCATGAGATATTATAAAGTAAAAGGTATTAAGCATACTGTATACGAACATAAGCAAGAAGTACCACCACATATAGATGTTATAACTAACTGGCGTATGGGTAATATAGGAGACTGGGTACTTGCAGATGACAAATGCATAATACAGATATTAAGAAAAGGTGCTATGCTTAGAAAGAATGGTAATAGAGCATACGTAGGTACTTGCACAGGTACCTTTCTAGTACTTCAAGATACATTTATGGATACAGACAGAAGGACTAATATATACTCATTTGGAGGAGATTCTACACCAGAACAAGTCGTAGCTAACAGAAGAAAGATGACAGCTAATGAAGAGCTTTTTGTTACTTACGTATCACAAGGTATATCCCCTGAGGACGCTTATATTAAGGCTTTTCCTACTAACAATAAACAATATGCTAGAATGAAAGCTGTTAACTTAATTAAAACAGAGAGGATTAAAACTGCTGTGAAAGAAGAATTAAAACCAATACTACAAGAATTAGAAATAGATGAAAAAATGGTACTTGAGAATATTAAGATAGTAGCTCAAACTGCCGAAAAAGATGATACTAAGTTAAAAGCTTTGTTTAAATTATCTGATATATTAGATTTAGAAGATAAAAATTCTGCAAAAGTACAGCAAATTACTGGTGTTCAATTTCAAGGTCTAACTAACGATATGATAGATGCCGCACAAAGACCTAAAGAAATCGAAGAGTAATTGTTTAGATTGTGCTTTGCATGAAAATAGTATTTGTCATTGGTTTGAAAAACCAAAGGCAATACCCAATAATGTTATTAGCAAAGGCTGCAAATGGTGGAGAAGTAGGCTTGCACAGATACTTATAGATAAATACGATGCAGAAGTTTGCTACGGAAGATATGATAAAACTGGAATATTTAGAAACAAGGAAAGGAGATAAATATGCCATACGGAAAAGGAACATACGGTAAAAAACGTGGAAGACCTTCAGCTAAAGCTAAAGCAGCTGGTAGAAAAAAAATGGGCAAAAAAGGTATGATGCCTAAAGGAATGAAAAAAATGGTTGCTAAAAAAAGAATGAAAAGGAAGTAATATGTCTTTATATAGAAACATAAATAAAAGAAAAAAGGCAGGTACTAGTCGTTCTAAAAAAAATAGTACTATATCAAAAAAAGCCTACGCTAATATGAAAGCTGGCTTTCCTAAAAAAGGTAAGAAAACTAAAGTAAGAAGAAAGAAAAAATAATGCCTAAAAAAAAACGTACATATAAATCACCTGCATGGCAGCGAAAAGCTGGTAAAAATCCTAAAGGTGGTTTAAATGCAAAAGGTAGAGCATCCGCTAAAAAACAGGGTAGCAATTTAAAAGCACCTGTTAAGCGTGGAGATAATCCTAGAAGAGCTAGCTTCTTAGCAAGAATGGGAAATATGAAAGGTCCTGAAAGAGATAGTAAAGGTAAACCTACTAGATTATTATTATCGTTAAGAGGTTGGGGTGCATCTTCTAAAGCAGACGCTAGAAAAAAAGCTAAAGCAATTAGTGCTCGAAATAAAAAAAAGAAAAAGTAGTGGCAAATATAAATAAACACAATGTCTCTAAACAAGAGGAGGCGCTACAATTAGCCTCAAAGGATTTAATTGCTTTCGGAAAATTATTCCTGCAAGATGACTTCCTCAGGTCGGAAACGCCTCCTTTTCATTATGAAATAGCAGACACTATTACAGATAAGGAAAAAAGACAAACTGCTATTATACTTCCTAGAGGTCATGGCAAAACTGTACTAACAAAGGCTGATATTCTTCAGTCTTTTTGTTTTACAAAAGAACCTTTATTTTATGGATGGGTATCTGCAACTGCAAAATTAGCGACTGGAAATATGGATTACATTAAATATCATTTGGAATTCAACGAAAGAATTTTGTATTATTTCGGTAGTTTAAAAGGTGGAAAATGGACAGAAACAGATATAGAGACAACAAATGGTTGTAAACTTATATCTAAATCAAACATTTCTGGTATTAGGGGTGGTGCAAAACTACACAAAAGATATGATTTAGTTATTCTTGATGACTTTGAGGACGAAAATAACACCATTACCCCAGAAGCAAGGGCTAAAAATAGCAACCTTATTACAGCTGTTGTTTTTCCTGCTCTTGAGCCTGCTACTGGTAGGCTTCGTATTAATGGTACGCCTGTTCATTTTGATAGTTTCATTAACAATCTTATCGTCAACTATGAAAAATCTGTTAAACAAAACGAAGAATTTTCTTGGAATGTAGTTCTTAAAAAAGCAATAATGAATGATGGAACTATGCTTTGGGATAGTTGGTTTGGTAAAAAAGAAATGGAACGTAAGAAAAAGTTTTATGCTGATTCAGGTCAGCCTTACAAATTTTACCAAGAATATATGATGGAAGTTCAGTCTGCTGATAACGCAATGTTTACCAGAGACCATATAAAGTATTGGGAAGGAAGTTTTCAATACGATGAAGAAAATGATATTTGTTTTTTGAATATAGATGGAGAGTTAAAACCAGTAAATATTTTTGCTGGAGTTGACCCTGCAACTGATAGTGCTAGAAGAGATGCTGACTATAGTGTAATAGTAACTATAGCTGTAGATTCTAATAATAATATTTATGTACTTGATTATTTAAGAAAAAGAGGTATACCTGTTTTGGGAATACCTGGAGAAAAAAACAAAGGTATAGTAGATTATATGTTTGATTATTCTGATATTTTTCATCCTAGTTTATTTGTAGTAGAAGATACTACAATGTCTAAACCTGTATTTCAAGCGTTAAGAGCAGAAACAAGAAGAAGAAATGATTTTTCTGTTCGCTTTAAAGAAGAAAAACCTGGAACTAGGATGAGTAAGCGTGATAGAATACAGGAAATATTAGCTCAAAGATTTGCAATTGGTCAAATACATTTAAAAAAAGACCAATATGATTTAGAACATGAAATAGTAACATTTGGTCCTCGTATGGGACATGATGATGTAATAGATGCACTTGCTTATGCATGTAAATACGCTACACCAATTGTAGGTATTCACGAAACTAAGAATGAAGAAAGAAAATTTTATAAAAAAAGACCTTCGGCTAAATCGTGGGTTATAGCATAATGGAGAATTAATGGCTAAAAGAAAAGATAAGATGGCTCAAAGAGTACATGATATTTATCAGTACGCTAAAACAGAAGATAGAGTTCAATGGGAATATATTAATCAAAAAGGTTATGATTTTGCTAATGATAACCAACTTACTTATGATGAAAAAATTGCATTAGAAGAACAGGGAATGCCTACATTTACTATTAATAGGATTATACCTGTAGTAGAAATGTTAAACTTTTATGCAACTGCAAAATCACCTAGATGGCAAGCAGTTGGTACTGATGGTAGTGATAGTGAAATAGCATCTGTATTTTCTGATATATCTGATTATATATGGAACTTATCAGATGGAGATACATTATTATCTAATGCTATTAATGACTCTGTAACAAAATCTATGGGATTTTTAATGGTTACAGTAGACCCTGATGCAGATAGTGGTATGGGAGAAGTAACATTACAGCAACCAGACCCTTTTGATATTTATATAGATAATAAATCAAGAGATATACTATTTAGAGATGCTGCCTATATTCTTATCCGCAAAATACTACCTAAAGGACACCTAGTCCAATTGTTCCCTGACAGCAAAAGAAAGATTATGGCAGCATCTTCTAATGAAACTGAATATGAAAATTATTCAGAAAAAACTACAGATTTAACTCAAAAAGATTTTGGTTATAAAGATATGAGCAGTAATAATTCTTTATACAGTGAAGCAGAAAATGAACTTGTAGAATTTTTTGAAATGTATGAAAAAGAAAAAGTTCCATACATTAATTTATTTTATAGAATACCACCTGATGAATCTAAAGTACAAGAAATACAACAGCAAGCAGAAATACTTGTACAGAAAAAACAAGCTGAAATGCAAGTTAAGTTAAAAGAAACTATTATGGAAATGCAAAATGCTGTACAAGCAGGTAAAATGCTTCCAGAAAGAATGGAACTTGAAATGCAAAAAGAACAAGAAATGGTTCAAAAGCAATTAGAGTCTATTGCTGTAGAAGTTAGACATCAATTACAAGAAGAAGCTTCTAAAGTAGATAATAAAATTATTACTAAAAAAGAATATGATATTTTAATAAAAGACAATTCATTTAAAGAAAGCATTATTGATGCAATATCTTTTCATAAAACAGTTGTTAAATTATGTTGTGTAATTGGAGATAAAACATTATACAGTAAGTATTTACCTGTATCTGAATATCCTATAGTACCATTTCATTATAAATGGACAGGAACACCATTTCCTATGTCTGCTGTATCTCCATTAATTGGAAAACAACGAGAAATTAATAAAGCGCATCAGCTTATGATACATAATGCATCATTAGGTAGTAGTTTAAGATGGATGTATGAAGAAGGAAGTGTTGATACAGATTATTGGGAAAAATATTCATCAGCTCCTGGAGCATTGCTTCCTATGAGACAAGGATATAACCCTCCAACTCCTGTGCAACCATTTCAGTTAAACAATGCATTTTTTAGTTTAACACAAACTGGAAAACAAGATATGGAATATTTAGCTGGTATATTTTCTTCTCAAATGGGCGATACTGGTGCAAGTAAAGATATGCCTTACAAAGGTATGTTAGCTATGGATGAGTATGGTACAAGAAGAATTAAATATTGGATGAAGCATTGCATTGAACCTGCATTAAAACAATTAGGACATGTAGTTAAAGAATATTCGCAGTCTATTTATACAGCTCATAAAACATTTAGAATTGTTCAACCTAATGCTATACAAGAAGATAGGCAGGTAGAAATAAATGTTCCTATGTATAATGATTTAGGTAAAGCAATAGGAAAATGGAAAGATTATTCTGCAGCTAAATTTGATGTTAAAATAGTTTCTGGTTCTACATTACCTATTAATAGATGGGCATATTTAGCAGAACTTAAAGAACTTATGGGTCTTGGGGTTGTAGATGATATAGCTGTACTTGCAGAAACAGATATTAAAAATAAAGAAAGTATTGTTAAGCGTAAAAGTTTATACTCGCAACTTAAAAATCAAATTGCAAGTAAGGATGATGAAATTAAAGAAAAAGCTGGAACTATTGAAACTCTTACTAGACAACTTGTTCAAGCAGGTATTAAAAATAAAATTATGCAAGGTGATGTTGAAGTCAATAAAAGAAAACATGATGCTAAATCAAGTATTTATAAAGAAGAACTTGAAAGCAGAGCTCAAATGAAGCATTTTAGAAAAGAAGTGCAAAATGATGAAAACAAATTAAAGCAAAAAAATAAAAACTTGGAAAAACAATAAAATTGAATATATATTACATTCAAGATAAAGGAGAAAAATAACTATGAATAACGAAGAAAACACACAAGGTAACCCAAAAGCAGTCGATGATGGCGTTTTTGGCTCCGATAGTGATGATTTCTTTTCTGCTCTTGACGAAAGCGTTAACAACTTAGTTCAAGAGCCTGAAAAGCCTGAAACACAAACTGAGGTAACCTCTGATAATCAGAGCTCCAATAAAACAGTTAATACTGAGGCAGCGGTATCACAAAGTTCAGAAAGTTCTGAGTTAGAAAGTCTGAAGAAAAGATATAGTGATTCCAGTCGTGAAGCGCAAAATCTAAAAGCCCAACTTAATGAGTTGAAACCTTTTGTTCCAGTGCTAGATGCGATGAAAAAAGACAATGGTCTAGTAAATCACGTTAGAGACTATTTTCAAGAAGGTGGAAAAGTTAATAAAAACATTAAAGAGCAATTAAAACTTGATGATGATTTTGAATTTGACCCTGATGAAATGGTTACTAATCCTGATTCTGATTCTCGTAAAGTTTTTGATAATATGGTATCTAATATCGTAAATAAAAAAGCTAACGAAATAGTATCTCAACAAAATCAACAAGCCGAAAAAATTAGGCATCAAGATTCTGTTAAAAAACAAGCTGCTGAATTTATGGAAAAGCATGGAATGACTCAAGATGAATTTCAAGCATTTGCTACAGAAGCTCAAGCTAGAATTAGCGAAAGAGGTATAACTTTTGATGATATGTACGCAATGGTAAATCAAAATAAAGTTAATGCTAATGTTGCTAATGCTACTAAAAAAGATATGATTAATCAGATGAAAAATGTTCGTGATATACCTACCAGTGTTGGAAGTGCAAATAATGCAGGTAAAGTTAATGATATTAACGATAGAGCATTTGATGCATTACTTAACTCAGATGGAAACATCGAAGAACTGTTAGGTTAATGGAGTGTCCATTACCTAATTAAACCTAATTAAATAAATAAGGAGATAATATGTCAGCATTTGATGGCGATATTATGAACTTGTCTAATTTAGGGGTTACTAGCTCTGATGGTAATGGTCCAGGTGCTGGTAGTGATTTAGCTACTGGTGATATAAGACGAAAGTATAACTTTGGTGACAGAGTTTCAGAGCTTGCAATATCTCAAGACCCTTTTTTTAGATTCGTAAGTAAAGTAGCAAAAAAACCAACAGATGACCCTTCTTTCAAATTTACTGAAAAAAGAGGTTCATACCACAAAAGATACGTGTATCTTAAATCCATGGGTAGTGATTTCGCTACTGCATTATCAGGTAACTTAAATGCCCAAAATGCAGCTGGTGAAACTTTCTATGGTAAATTCGGAACAGATTATAGTAGTAACGGTAATCTTCAAAATAGATTTGGTCTAACACCAGATTATGAAGAAGGTGACGCTAATACTAAACCTATGTTCTTAATGGAAGGTCAATTAATAAAAGTTCCTGTAGCTAGTGCAGATAACACAAGTGGAGCTTCTTCAGTAATTGATTACCAAGTAGTAAAAATAACAAATGTAGCTGATAACGGTAATTATGTTAACGTAACAGGTACAGTAGTAAGAGGTGTAGCCGATGGAAGATTCTATATGGGTGTTCCAGCATCTATTGCACAAGGTGCAGGCACTACAACACAAGGCGAAGAAGCATTAGCTCCTTTTAAATGTTATGTAGTGGGCACAGCTCATGCTGAAGGTTCTGGTTATCCTGAAACATGGAAAGACCAGCCTTACTCTTCAAACTATGGTCAAACTCAAATATTTAAAACTTCATGTGCAATGACTAACACAGCTCGTGCAACATCATTAAAATATGAAGGTAGTGAGTGGGCTAGAGTTTGGAAAGATAAACTGATTGAGCACAAATTCGATATTGAATCTTCATTATTGTTTGGTACTCAAGCTGATTATGATGGTTCTAAAACTACTCAAGGTGCTGTAGACTATATTCAAGGATATGGTAATTTGTTTAGCTTAGATACTGCAACTAAAACCTCTGATGATTTCTTGGATGATATGTCTAATTACTTAGACCCAAGATACAACAGTGGAGCAGCTACTGTATACTTCTGTTCAACAGCTGTATATAATTGGATGCACAAACTTGGTGGATACTTTAAGAATAATCTAGAAATATCATCTAATATGAGAGCTGATTTTGCTATGACAGGCAAGAAAAAAGTTGCTGGTATAGATGTTACTGTATTCTCAACACCTTATGGTGATATGAATGTAACTAGAAATATTCACTTAGATGGTACTGATGTAAAAATACTAGGTATCAATATGAAGCATTGCGCTTACAGACCTCTTGTAGGTAACGGTCTTAATCGTGATACTTCAGTCTACGTTGGTGTACAAACACTTGAAAACTCTGGGGTCGACAGACGAGTAGATTTAATTTTAACCGAAGCTGGGATGGAATGGTCTATGCCTGAATCTCACGCTATTTGGAAATAGGAGGTATATTATGGGAAATCCATTATACGGTGGTAATAAAGCTGACGGACAAGTAGGTTGGTTGTTAAATGAAAAAAATGGAGTTAAAGCTCATGGTACATTAGCTGATAATTTACTTTTAACAGCTTATGATATGGTTAACTATGTTGCACATACATGTGACCCTGCAGCAGCTAGAAACATAACTACTCCTACTGCAGCACAAATAGTTTCTGCTATATCAGATAAAAAAACAGGTGGAGATTGTGAAAGTGGTGACACATTCCAATTTTGCTTTGTTAATGCTGGTACAGCTGGAGCTGATGAATCATGTACTATAGTAGCAGGTTCAGGAGTAACACTTGTAGGTAATGTAGAAGTTGAAAATGCTGATACTGCTAGTGATGCTATTAGTTCAGGTTCTGGATTATTTGCAGTGCATGTTACTAATGCTTCTTCAAGTAGTGAAGCTGTTTCAATAATAAGAATAGCTTAAGGAGGTATGTAATGGCTAAAACTAGAATAGGTTCAAAAGGTCATTGGGGTAGTTCTTACGTTGAAGAAATAGACGGAGCAGTTACTTTAACAGCTGGAGACAGCGGTAAAGTATTTTTATGTTCTGCTGCAACTGTAACTCTACCTACTGCTGCTGATTCAGCAGGATGGAATGCTATTTTCATTTATAAATCAGGTTCATCTACAGTTAATTCATTAACTATTGATGCTTCTGGTGATATGGCAATTATTGTCTGCGATGGAAGTGCTTTTCAATCTGGTAAATCAATAGCATAGTAAATAAAAATGAGTCTGCCCTCCTTCTTGGTTGTTTCTCCAAAAAGGGGGGTAGGCTTAAACAAAGGAATTTTTAAATGGCAAATTTAATAACAACAATTACAGAGTCTCTTACATTAAACGGAGCTCAACAAGGTGGAACAACAACACAAACAATTACTGGTATAAATCACGTATTCAAAAGAATTGTTACTTGTGTAGACGATACTGACTGCACTATAGCTACTTTTCAAACAGCTACAAGTACTGGAGATGGAGCTATAGACTTAGAGGATGTGAAATATATTAGAGTAACTAACTTAGAAACAACTCATCCTTGTAATTTATCATTACAAATAGCAGGAGGTGAAGGTGGTTCAGCAAATATGTCTTCATCTCATTTATTACAAGCAGGAGAAAGTTTTATACTACATGTAATACACGATGGTATAGCAGTATCAGATGCTGATGCTAATATAGTAACATCTTTAAATGATTTAGAAAGTTTACTTGTAGACCCTTTGTCAGAAAATGTTAAAGTAGAAGTATTTATAGCGAGTGTTTAATGGCAACTTTTGAAGAACATATAGAAGGTTTAACTCAAATAGATATAGGAACTTCTACAAGTCCTTCTACATCTGATTTAACTGAAATGTTAAAAAATTCAGTTGTTATTACAGTTAATAATATTAGTCTTTTAAAACCTGATGAATTACCTAAGTTTACTACAACAACAAACAGTACAACTTCTGTTGCTAAAAAAGGTAAAATACTTTCTGTAGTAAGAGAGCACGATAGTACAACAATTTTAAGACCTGCAACACAAATTAATGCTTCTTTAAGATATGAAGCAGAAGATAAAGAAAGTTTATATTTTAGGTCTAAATTTAATCCTGGTTTTTATGAATTAGATGGAAATATACATGTTGTTCCTGCTGCAGGAGGAAGTGATAATGATATAGTAGTTACTCAAGTTGATTATGATACTGGAATAACTGCAAGTGATAATTATTTAGCTGGAGCAGTTCAAAATTTTCCAATTGATTATGAACCTTTACTTGCTTTGCATTCAGCTGCAATGGTTTGCAACGCAAAAGCTATAGAAATAAATAATAATATGCCTTCTGTACCTACAGCGCCTAATATGCCTGATTTAAGTATAGAAGATGTTAAAATTCCAGAACTTCCTGTTTTTGATATAGAATCACCAACATCAAGTTTATCTAATGCTATATCTAGTATTAACAGAGAAGATTTAGAAAAAGCTGAAAAACTATTATCAGTATTTGATAAAGAGTTAGATTTGTATACAAAGAAATTTGAAAATGAATCTAAAATATATGAAAAAGAATTAGAAGTATTTAGGTCAGATTTAGAAAATTTATCTAAAAATGCAGATAGAAAAACAAAAGTACAATTAGATGAGTATAGTAAAGAATTAGAATTATATGGAGCAGAAATTCAGTTTTTTAAAAATGATTTAGAAGAAGCAGCAGTACAATATAAATGGTACTCAGGACAATATGTTTCTTTTATAAATCAATACAATTCATTGCTTGGTATTAAATTACCTAAACCAAAACAAGAAAAACCTGAAAGAAAGGAAGATAAATAATGGCATATGAAAATGCAACAGGTAGCTTATCTTTTAAAATATTACCAGAAGAAATAAGAAAAAGATTTAAAGGAAGTTTATCATGTTATGGAGCTGACGCTGATGATAAGTGGGTATATAAAAAATTACAAGTAACTCATTCAAGTGGTGCTATATTAGGTACAAATGATGACTATTTAATGGCTCCAACAACATCAGTTGCAACTGGAGATAAATATAAGTTTTTATTAATTAAACATACTGGATATACAGATTCAAATGAAAATATAGATTCTGTTTTTGGTGTAATGTTTTCTATAAACGACGATACTCCAGCTTATAATGATAGTAATTTAATAGTTATATCTCCTGGAGATACTATAGCTTTAAAACTTCCTAATTGTACAGTAGCAAATTTACGTGCAATGACTTGTGCATTAACAAATGGAGTCCCTAGTGCTGATGGAACTAGTGGGCAAAATGCACTTATAGAAATAGCTGCAATACTAGAGGATATAGCATAGGAGATAATATGAAAATAAAAGAATTAATGGAAAGAGCAGGGACTAATGAAACAGGAAAAGCTATAGCATATATTAAAGATGGTTTAGAAGAAATAAATATGCTTACAGAAACTCATAGTACTGTAGAAACTTTTGATATTACTAAAGATAAAAGATTTTACACTTTTCCAAATCAAATGGTAAAAATGATTGATGTTAGAGTAAAAAATCATTTAAATTCTAAAGATGAATATAGAAGTATACCAAGAATGATACACCAACCTATAATTAAAGATGCGGATGAAGTATAATGGCTATAAGTAAAGAATATGCATATTACATAGAAGGAAATCAAATAGCTATCGTTGAAAAAGATGTTAGTTTTGATAATGATATTAATAATAAAGAATATGGACCAGGAGCTTCTAGGCAAAAATGGAACTCACCTAAAGTTACTGTAGAAGGTGGTTTAAAAATTAAATATGTATATGCTCCTACTTATAGAATTAATGATGCAAGTGATACTCAAGCTATTACTGGATATGAAGAAGAAGGGACAGGTTTATTAAAAGTAATAGGAGGTAGTTTATCTACTTCTGCATCTATAACTCATATTGTTATAGAAGGATTAGATAAATTTAATGGTTTACATAAAGTAAAAACATTAACTGCTGATGGTTATACATTAGAAACTAAATATAATGGTCCAGACGTAACTGATGCTGGTACAATGTCAATAGATGTGTCTGTATTAGAAGACGAATCATTTGATTTAGATTTACCAGTATATTTGCAAAAAGCTTTAGTATATTATGTAAGAGCAAAATTAGCAGAAGATGCTGGAGAAATTAAACTACGTGAATATGCAATGCGTGAGTTTAGAAAAATGATAGAAAAGCATGATAATTCAAGAGTCGGTGGACTTAGAATAATGGCTACTGGAGCACATGCAATAAGATAACAATAATAAACAAACCCGTTCACGCACTTGCCAGTGCTTAGGGTAGGAGGAAAATATGGCAAACAAATATACAGTACAAGAATCAAATAACTTAGCTATTGGACAAACTCGTTCAATGTATATAGATTCAAGTGGTCAAGATGTTACACCACCAACTGGAACAGTATTTATTGCAATACAATGTATTAATGATGTTAGATTTACAGAATTATCAGCAGTAGATAATACTCAATGTTTTGGAACTGATGGTATCGATGCTGCTGCAGGTGGATATGCAGGTGGAGTTGGTGATGTAATACAAGCTAGTGCAACTTTTCCAGCAGGAACAGTTATATATGGTAGATGGAAACAATTTGATTTAGCTAATGGTATTGTTATTGCTTATTGCGGAGGATAAATATGTTTAAGCAAGGAATTAGCCAAACAATATCTGCAAGAAACATTACAAATAGTGCTAAATTTCCAGCATTGTTTTTAGGTGCTACTAAATATGCCCAAGCTTCTACTAATTCTAGTTTAGATAATTTTACAGCATTTACTGCAATGCATAGTTTTAATCATACTGATGCAACATATTCAGGTTCAGGTGCATCACATTTTTTTAATATTTTAAAAAATGACAATAGTAGTATTTTTTTAGATAGTGGCTCTACTGCAGGTTTTGCTATGCAACCATATGGATTTAATAATTATGCAATAGTTTCTAACGGAAGTTCAAAAACTTTGCTTACAGTAGCAAGACAAAGAGCTACTATAAGTAGTGCAGCTGGAAGACGAGGTGATGCTATTATAACATATGCTTTAACAGGAGACGCTTCTTCAAATACTGTAGTATGGCATAGTATAGTTTCTAGTGGTGTGCAAGCTGATGGTAACGATACTACTGTTCATGTAAAATCAACTCATAGCTATACATTTACTAATTGGGGAGCATTAGGAACAGATGGATATATTAATATTGGTGCATATAGACAAGCAGGTGCAGCTATGGATACTAGCAATGCAAATCTTGACCAAGGTCACGGATTTCTAAGAGCTCAACTTTGGGACTCTGTTTTAACAGACCAGCAAATATTAAATACTGTTGGTGGTGATGGAACTGTTTTTTCAATGCCTTCATATTCAGAAGGTAATTATCCACAACCACTTCATGAATGGATACCTGTTTTAGGAAATAATTTACAGTTATTAGATACAGGAAGTGCTACTGCTATTAATTTAACAATACATGGACTTGCAAAAGTTGGTTATTTTTTAGGTAGAACATAATTATGAATTTAAAATATATACATATAGATTCTGATAATGTAACTGAAGAAATGAAAAGTGATAGCATTGGTTGCATGGTTAGTTATGATAAAGCTAAAACAATATTATCTTGTGATGCAGATAATAAACCTAGTTCTTTTAATGGAATTGATTTGATTACAGAAAAAGAATTATACGAAATTTATTGGAGTGATGAAAACGAAGGTGTTTGGTATTTTAAACCACCTGAATAAGTAAAAGGAGAAACAATGGATATTAAAGAAAAATTGGGTAATCTTATTGCTCAAAAAAAACAAGTTAAGCTAGAAATAAGTGAATTAGAAGAAGCTTTAATAACAAGAAAAGAACTTCTTAATAAGGTTGATGGAGCAATTGAATTTGCTAATTCATTAGAAGAACCAAAGAAAAAGGAGAAAAAATAATGCCTAGATTTGGAAAAAGCAGTAAAGCAAGACTTGCAACTTGTGATAAAAGATTACAAGATATATTTAATGAAGTAATTAAAACTGTAGATTGCAGTGTACTTGAAGGACACAGAAGCAAAGAAAGACAAAATAAACTCTATGAAGAAGGACGAACTAAAGTACGTTACCCAAAAGGTAGGCATAATGCTAGCCCTAGTAACGCTGTTGATGTCGTGCCTTACCCTATTGACTGGGATGATAGAGAACGTTTCCACCTTTTTGCTGGGTTCGTCCTTGGGGTGGCTAGTGGGATGGGTTATACTCTTCGCTGGGGAGGAGATTGGAACATGAACTTTGAAGTTGATGATAACCAATTTGACGATTTTCCACATTTTGAAATAAGAGATTAATGTTAAATAAAAGAGCAATAGTAACTCCTGACAAACATTTTCCTTGTGCAGACATCCCAGCTATAAAAGCAGTTTGCAAAGCGATAGAATTAGTTAAACCTAATATATATGTTGATTTAGGAGATACTGGAGAATGGGAAGCTTTTTCTAAGCATAAATGGAGAGGCAAAACTAAACCTCCATTAGAATATTTAATAGATGGTTTTGACAGAGATGTAAAAAATGTTAATTCTGGTATGGATATAATAGATGAAGCATTAGATAAAGTTAACTGCAAAGAAAAACATTTTGTAGAAGGAAACCATGAACAATGGCTTAATTTTACAGTAGCTGAACATCCTTACTTGCCTCAGTATTTAGTGCCTAATGCATTAAAATTAAAAGATAGAGGTTATGAATATTACCCTAATGGAGAATATTTAGATATTGGAAAACTTAGTTTTTATCACGGTAATCACTACGGAGGACAGTATCATACAGCCAACCATTTAAGGAAATTAGGTTGCAATATAATGTATGGACATTGGCATGATTTACAGCATATGTCTGCAACACATAAAGATGGACCAATAGGAGCTTGGAGTATAGGCTGCTTAAAAGATATGTCTGATGAAGCTAACGCTTGGCTTGGTCATAGAAAAATTAATTGGGCTCATGCTTTTGCTATAGTAGATTATTATGATAATGGTAGATTTACTGTAGATGTAGTGCAAATAATAGATGGTAAAGCTAGAGTATGGGGTCAGTTAATAGACGGAAATAAATAGTGGAGAAAAATGGAACAGGATGCAATAGAAAAATTGATTGGCGAATATGGCTGGATGGCAGCTGTTGCATTTGTTTTTATTTTAGGTAGAAACACTATAGAATCAGCAATAGAAGCTATTAAAGTATTTGCTGGTGATGACCTTAATACAGATGATGTAATAATATTTGATGGAAGACCTGCAAGAGTAGTAAGAGTAGGTTTTTGGAAAACAATATTATTTGTTTATGAAGTAGGATGTACAAATGGAAAGCCTTTTATTAAAGGTGGAAATAAAGTAGCAATACAAAACGATAAATTGAAAGACCATATGATAGAAAAACCATTACCAATGCTAGACTTAAAAAAGTGGGATGATTGTAAAGATATAAAATGATTTATTTTTTATTAATATTATTTTTAATACTTATAGGAATATTTATTTATCTATGTAATTGGGAATTGCTTAATTTTTATTTAGATGATGAGGAAGGTTGGCTTGAATGAAGGACACATTAAGAATTTTATCAAGTTACCCAGAGCTAGGTATAGGTACAAGCTTTTTTTCAACGCTAATAGGCTTTTTAAAGGTTTTGAATCCTATTCTAACATTTGTATCTTTGGCTATTGGTATAACAGTTGGTTTAATGACTTTGTATGCTAAAATAAAGGAGTAATTATGTTAAAAGCATTAATAGCAAAATGGATTGCTAAAAAAGGTTTAAAAGGTGGGATAAGTTTAGTAATATTAATTTTAGAAATAATATCTAAAAATACTAAATCTAAAAAAGATGATAAAATAGTTAAAAAATTAAAACCTATTCTTAAGGATTTAAAAAAATGGGTTTAGAAGATTTGCAAGTTCAGTTAAATCAAGCATTTAAATCAATTAATAAATATGGTAAATATATTGAAGAGCTTGAAAAAGAAGTAGCTTTACTTAAAAAAGATTCTCATCCTCCACAAGAATATGTATGTTGCAAAAATTGTGGATGTAGAATAGCTAAAATAAAATAAAAAGGAGATAATATGTTATCACTAATTACATCAAACTGGGAATGGTTTTTACTAGCATTATATGTGCTTGAAAAAGGCATTAAGTTAAGTCCATCTAAAAAAGATGATTTAGTATGGGATATGATTATAAAACCTATCGTAGATAAAATAAAGAAGTAAACTATGTCTAGACAGGTATGGAAACTAGGAAAATTTGATAAAGGTATAAACTCACATTCTGACCCTAAAGATATAAAGGATGGAGAATGGGTTGAGCTTGATGATGTAAATATATCTAAAGTTGGCGTAGCAAAAGCAATAGGCCAAGCAAAAATAGATACTACTGTACATCAAGCAACTGCTGACAAATTACTTCCTGGAAATGGATTATATAGATTTACAAGCGATAATTCATACCTAGCTCCTCAAGGTACTGCCTCTTATCATGAATTAACAAATACAATGGATGGAGGAGGTGGTACTTTTTCTGAAGCTATTTTTTCTATAGATAGTTTAGTTTGGGTTTTTCCTAGCTCAAGTAATATAACAGATGGTTATTTAAAATTTCAATTATATTTAGATACTACTGCTATAACAGACCAATTTACTGTAATACATTCTGATGGTAGTCCTAGTTTTTATACAGATGTGACTACTTCTCCAAATAGTTCTGTTCAAACAAGCGTATATAATGGAACTAGCGAATCGTTTGGAACTAATGTTGGAAACTGGAGTAATCTTTTAGGAAATGTTCCTGATGGAGCTCCTGTAAATAGTGCTATGATAGGAAGAATATTAGATAATAGTTGGTATACAAGCGATACTTCAGATACAACAGAAGGTACTTATTTTAATAGTAGTTGGAGTCATTTAAACATGGGACTTGGTGATGGTGGTTGGTGGTCTGTAAAAGATTGGTATACAAATGGATTTGCTGTATCACAAGCTCAAAATATTGAATTTTTAAAATCAGATGCTTTTTGGGATAGAGATTGGGCTGGTGGTCAATACCATACAGTTAATCCATCAGATTATAATAATCCAAATTTACCATTTTCTGCAACATATAGCGCAAGTTATGTGCCTAATGGTAATTTAAGTATAGATACTCATGATATGATGGGATATTATCAATGGGATGGGTATAAAGATAACTATGGTAATATGGATTTTACTAATGAGCATAGTGGTTTTACAGTTCCAGTAAATACATCTACTATTAGTGATGGTGCTTGGGTAGGCTCAGGTCAAATTGGTATACACGGTGAATACCATAAAATGAAATATGCATTTCAATCTCAATTAATATATGAAATAAATAATTACAGTGGTGGCAGTGCAGCAGATAGATTTTATGCTATGTATTTAGATAATAGTTTTGATGGAGGTAATAACTTAGAAGATTATGATACTGCAACGATAGCTCCCCCAAGTGCAAGTGGAGATGGTACAGAAGATTGGCATACATCTAATGAACTTATAGATATGATTAGAATATTGCCAAGAACTCCAGGAGCTGTAACAGGTACTATTAATTGTAAAATGACTTATTATAATACATCAGGTGCTTCTATATCTTCTAATGGAGGAGAAGCTGGAAGTACAGGTATATCTGAGTCAGTACATTTATTAGATGATAAAGATACTTATGGATTTAATCCTAATGAAGGAGATGCTTACGAAGAAAATAGTTTAGAAACTTTTAATGTCACATCATTAGGTCCACATGGAGGAGCAATGGTTTTAAGAGGCAATACAACTTTACAATCTGGAACTAATGGAACTGAAGTAGAAACTTGGAAATTTATATTAAAAGGTAAACCTAATTCACAAACAAGTTTAAATTTATATTTTGAAGGAACAGGTCTTAGCATGTCTGATGCAGAAATAACTGGATTTACAATGGATTATGCAACAAATCAAGCAGCTTTAGATGCATTAAAAATAAAAATAGATGTTTTAAGTGGCTACACTTCTGGTACTGTTACTGCAGATTCTGATAGTTCTACAGACCCTTATCCAGGATACTATTTAGAAATAAAAGCAAGTTCAGGTTCAGAAGCTCATCAATTTAATTTAAGAGCTGAATGGAAAGATGCTAACAATCAATTTGCTTCATCAATAGGAGTTGATGATGAGCAATTTGCATTTTTATCTGAATCAACAACTAATATAACTACTACTAATTATACATTGAATGCTTTAATATTTAAATTATTTAGTACGCATTCTAATAGTTGGATTTCTAGATTTGCTAATACAATAACTGATATAAATGATAATAATGTTAATCAATATTTAAATTGGTATACAATCAATAATAAAATTTCAGACCCATTGTTTTATGATGAAGGAAATATATTAAGAATTGCAGAAACAAATTTTTCTTTAAAACAAGATTTAGAATCAGCTTTTAATTCTGATAACATACAAGATAATGTTTATAATGATTTATCAGGCTATATGTGGGCAAATCCTACACAATGGTTAGGTTATAAAGATATAAGTACTCATTTTGGAGATTCATTTTTTTATACAGATGTGACTAAAGGATTTTTTATAGGTAAACAAGCAAAGATATGGAACTATACTGAATCAGTAAATTCAAATGGAAATAGTACAGGCTTAGTAGTAGCTAGTACTGATGATTTAACTTCTGATAGTCATGCAATAACTAGTAATGACGCATTAATGAAAGTGCATTTTCATCAAGGTAGTAGTGGCGGTATAGATTGGACTGGTAGTATTAAAATATATGCAGTTGCTTGTTATGATGATGGTAGTGAAACATTACCTACACATTATTTTGATAGTGCGCCTCCTTCTGCTGCTGGTTATTTTGATGATGACGAAAATGATAAAACATTAAAATTTAGAGTTTTATTTAAGCCTTCAAATTCATTAGGAGATAAAGCTTTTCCTGATGTTAGAATAAATGGTATACGATTATATTATACTCATTCTGAAGAAAACAATTCTACTTTTTGGAATTTAGGTAAATTTGATTTTAACAGAGGTTTTATAAAAGCTTCTGTTGTTGATACTACAGATTCTACCTTAGGGCTTGAAGGTAAATATAATTGGGAAACAGCAGCAAATGCTAGTATAGATGCTGGTGGTGGTACTGATACAGCAGGTGATAATAATAATATTACATTATGGGATGGCACTACTTATGATATAGAATATATTCAAATGCCTAAAACAAAATCATATGAAGATATTAATGGTTTTTCTCCATTAAATAATACATTGCATGTAGATTTTAAAGCAGCTTGTATAGCAGGAAGAAGAGCTTTTGTAGGCAATATAAGAGTATGGAATGGTTATGCTTATGAATATTACAATGATAGAATGGTTGTAAGTCCAGTTAATTCGTTAGATTCTTTTCCATATCCTGCAAATATATTAGATTTAGATATATCAGATGGTGATGAAATTATTGCATTAACTGCATATGGAGATAAGGTATTGCAATTTAAAAAAAGAATATGTTATATACTTAATATATCTACAGGTATAGCTGCTGAATTTTTTATTGAAGAAAGACATAAATGGAAAGGTATAGAAAATAAAAATCATTTTTGTATTACAGATGATGGTATATTTTGGGCTAATGATAGAGGTGCTTGGATATATAATGGAGAAGAGCTAAGAGATTTATTTATAAGAGATGATGGTAAAAGCTCCCAACAAATAATAGATAGAGATGAATGGGCTTCTTTTATATCTGACTCTACTTTAATAGGTTATGATGCTTTTACTAGAGAAATTATTGTATTAAAGAAAAACAAATATACTGTATCAGGAGATTCTGATTGCTATATATATTCTTTAATAGTAAACTCTTGGACTAAAGGAATTAAAAGATTTTATCCTGGTAAAAACAATTCTATAACTAATTTTCAAAACACAGGTGCTTTAGGTAAACTATGTTATTTATCTGAAGAAAACAATGCAGGAGGCAGTCCTGATACATCAGGCAGTATATTCTAATGGCAAAAGCAATAAAATTTAAATCATGGAATGATACATCTACTTCTACAAGTCACTTTAAAATGACTACAAAGTATACTGATTTAGGAGTACCTGATTCTGGTAAATCTATTTTAGGTATTATATGCAATATAAATAAAGGTTCTGTTAACAGTGCAAGTTCTCATGCATTTTTTGCATTAAGATTTAATTATAGAACAACTTTAGATGAAGATTTTAAACCATTGTTTATAATAAATAATAGTTATCAAAACAATAATCCTAATCAAAGTTTAGAAATTGTTAAAAATTTATCAATACCTATAAAAAATGTAATTAATTTTCAATTAAAAATAGAAGGCATTAATATTAAAAATGACTTTAGATTAAATGATATAGGTGTAATTTTTAGAAGATATAGAGATACTACTGTAGCGAGATTTGATGAATAAAAAAAATTTAAAATCATTATTACAAAATAAACAAAAGATAATTGGTAGAGCTACTGGTTATCCAGCTATATCATCTGGAAGAGACGGTGATTTCCAAGTAAGAAGAATACCTGGGCAGGGTATTTTTTTATTTTATAAATGGAACAATAGATGGTACTCTTCTAGACTTAATCAATATAGACCTAAAACAGCAGAGCATAAAGAACCTGTTAGATTACCTGTTGGTGTAAAACCTATAAAAGAAGGTGATTTGTCATTAAATAAAGGCAAGGTATCTGTAGGTAAATCTGGAAGTAAAACTAATCAAATAATATCTGTAAATACATCTAAAGTAATAGATTCAGATGAACTTATTTTATCTAGAAATAAAGATAGTGGAAGTGCAGCTACTTCAGATTTTTTAATTAAAAACACAGGTACAGGAAGAGCTTATTTGCATATACAAACACAAAATGCTAGTGCTGACCCTTATATATTAATGTCTTATTTAGCTGCTGGAGAAACTCCTGCATTAAAACAATGGGCTATAGGTATGGATAATAGTAATAGTGATACCTTAACATTTGCATATAAATCTTCAGGTCAAGACCCATTAACTCCATCAACTACTACAGCAAGTGAAATAGAAATGGAGCTAAGTAGCGGTGGTAATCTTAGTACAACTGGAACACTTACTATAGGTACTATAAATACTGACACAGCAGGAGATAATTATTTAGTTGAAGTAAGTGGAGAGGTTAAAAAAAGAACTCCAGCAGAAGTATTATCTGATATAGGAGCTCAAGCTGCTGGTAATTATATAACTGGTACTGGCTCTTTATCAGCGCAAGATTTAACAGATATAGGCAATTTAAGTGGAACTAATACAGGTGACCAAACATTACCTACTAACTATGTAACTAACGATGCTGATGATGAAATGTTAGGCAGTTTAAATTTAAAAAAAGTATCTGATGATGCTACAGCAAGAAGTTTAATATTTGAAAAAAATAGAGCTACATCTGTTAGTGCTCAAGATGATGATGTAGTAGGTGCTGTAGAATTTAAAGCATATAATGATGGAGGAACTCCAGCTTTAGTACAAGTTGCAAAAATAGAAGCAAGAATTACGGATGTAACAGATAATAATGAAACTGGTAAATTAACTTTAGGAGTATTGCCTACTGATGATTATGGTGAAAATAATGAAGCTAGCATAGGAATAACATTAGAAGGAGCTACAACTAATTATGGTCATGTAAATGTAGATATAGGTACTTCACAAGGAACGGTAACACATAGTTCTTATAATAATACTTTTAGAGGTCATTCTAGTGCTGCTACTGGTAAAATAAATATAAATCCTGCAAATCCTAATGCAGGCGGTTCTAGTAATCCAACATTTACAATAGAAGCATGGAATGATGCAGATGATATATTTAAAATAGAAGTAGATGATGCAGGAGCTACAACTTTATCAACAGTAGATGATGGAGGTGCAACAGCTCATTTAACAATAGCACCTGATGGAGATACAATATTTAATACAGATGGATTAGTAATACAAGATAATGGAGATGTTAGTACACCTGCAAGTGGATATGGAACTTTGTATGTTAATAGTGATGTTTTGTATTTTAAAAATGATAGTGGAACTGCTACTAACTTGTTAGCTGGCGGTGGTGGAGGAAGTGGTTTGAATTCAATAATAGCATCAATGGTATTTGGATAAGGAGAATAAATGGCAAATGTAAATTTAGTAAATACAACATCAATATATGCAGGTAATGCAGGTTGGAATTTATCCAATACTTTAACTGCTACATTATTAACTGTTGATGCTGAAAAAATAATAAAAATTAATAGAATTACTTGTGCTAATGTAGATGGAAATTCGCAAGCAGATTTAAATTTATATATAGATGGATTAGGTTCTGGAGCGTCAGGAGTAACTACTACAGGAGCAGATACTACTGTATATTTAGCTAAAACAGTATCAGTTCCAGCTGATTCTACTTTAGTTATATTAGATACACCTATATATTTAATGGAAGGCGATGTGCTTAAAGGAGGAGCAAGTGCTACAGGTGATTTAGATTTATTTATATCATATGAAGTATTTGACGATGCATAATGGCTAAATGGAATGGAAATATTATTAGTAAAAATGCTAGGTATAGAACTCAAACTGTTAACCAAGCAAGAGGTATTTATAATTTAGATGAACAACTTATGCATAAAGGAAATACTAATTGGCCTATGCCTGCTACAGGGTTAGGTGATGATGCAGGTTATTGGTTTAGCGATTTAACAATTATAGAAACAACAACTTCAGCTGATAATAGTGATAATTATAGTTTTGCTACAGCTCCATTGCCAGCAGGAGCGTCTCAGGGAAGAGTGTATCTTGCAGTACAAGTAACAGCTAATACTACATTTTATAATGATTTTTGCATTGGATGGGTACAAATACCACATGACAATGGAAATAGTTTAAATACTACTGGAGATGCATCTACTAATGTTGATTGGCAAATGGATACTTATGGAACTAGTTGGCAACGTGGTTCAGCAGTTACATCTTCAAATGATACTTTATCATCTGTTTCTGGATATACTTGGACTAATATAGCTAATGGAAGTACTGTTAATAGATGGAATAGAGCAACAAGTACTGGTAGTCAAAGAACAGGAGCTTTAGGTGGTATGGATGAAGGCCTTGGATTTAATTTAATGGATGAAACATCATTTTTTACAGTTCCAGGTAATAATCCTACAAGCGTAGTACAAACTAATACTTCTTACTATATATATACAGAAACAAGTGGAGCTACGCAAGGTAGCATTATTTGGTGTAGAAGCCCTGAAGTAACATTAACAGGCAGTAATCATGTTTTAGTAGTAGCATACCATGCTTGTACAAGCTCAGGTGGAATAGGTATGACAAATACAACTTCTGAAAAATTATTAAGAGGATGGTGGGAAGAATCATAATGAGAACATCTGATATAATAATGAGTCAATCTGACAACAATATAACTTTAGATTTTAGTGCATTTAGTTCTATGCAAGAAAATGATTATTTAGAATTAAATGTTAATAATATATCAATAAGATTAAATGTTAATGCTAACATGTCTACAAGTGACACAATACAATGGGTTACTAATAATTGCAATAATAATTATGATTTTTATAGTATAGCAACTGCTAGTAGTAATAATAATGTTTTAAGTATAACAAGCAAAACATCAGATGCATTAAATATTGATTATGATTTTAACAGATAATAAGTTTTGGAAAAATAGAATAATTAACTATATTATTATGTCTGAAACTACAAAAAATAGGACTTAAAATGGCGTATGTAAATATAAACTCAAATGTAAAGCAACCAAGAAAACCAGTTGAAGATAAAAAACAAACTGATTTAGAAAGTGCTTTAGAATTAACAAAGACAGGAATAGGCGCTGCTAATTATTTAAATACTAGAAACGAAAGATTATTGTCTGAGTCTGGTTATTTAGATTTAAAAGTTCCACAAACAGAATCGATGAATCTAGACGCAAAAGGAAATTTAACAGTTCCTCCTGAATTTAATATGTTTGAAAGAAAACCAGGAAGTGGTCCTTTAAGAGGTCCAGAAGATAGAATAAAATTTACAAATGAAGGTAAAGATTATTTTAAAGAACTTGCTAAGGGTAAAGATGTTACCCCTGAAGAACTTATGATGGATTATGTAGATGGTTTAGGAGAAGAAAGTCAAAATTTAAAAAATATGTTTGAATTTGAAGGCATGCAAGAAAACAAAAAAAGAAAAAGACCTGTTAAAGATTTTTTTGAAAATATAAAAGTTTTTGACAAAACACGTCAAAATATAGAAGATAAAAGCAAAAACATGTTATCATCTATTGGAGTAGAAGAATCTGGATTTTTAAATAATCCAATGACTCAATTTGTAGTTAATCCTGAGCAAGCAATGAAAAGAAAGGTAGCAGATAAAGCTTTAAATGCTGTAGGTTTAAAACCTAATTTTTTAAGTGGTTTAGGTCCTGGAGGTTTTTTAGCTCAAATGGCATTAGGAATGTTAGGACAAAAGATATTTAAACCACATACAGTTGTTGGCAAAATATTTAAAGGTTTATTTGGATAATAATATATAAAGGAAAATAATTATGGGATTTTTTAATGATAGAAAATATGGTTTTATAGGACCAAAAAGAAAAAAAGGCAAAGATTTTTATGAAGTTGCTCAAGCTATTAGAGCAATGCCTGGTAGCGTTTTGCCTGGTGTAACTCCAGGTGTAGACCAAACTGCTTTTACTGAAAGTGCAAACAGACAATTTGGACCTACATTAGAAGCAAGTTATGCAGATGCAGCTAGATTTAGAGATGAGTATTATCTTCCTTTATTTGATGCTTTTGTAGAAGACCCTATACGTGGAATGATGGGAGAAGGTGATTTAGCTAGCATGGATAGATTTCAATCAGCACAAGATGCTGTTTCAGCACTTGGATTAGCTGAAGACCAAGCTAATGCTTTACTACAAGCAGCTGGTTCAGACTCTATATTTTTAAAAGAAGATAATGCAGCTTTAAGAGAAATGGGAATAGGGTTAGAAAAAGCAGAAAAAGCATTTGAAGAAGAAGAAGCTAGTATAGAAGAAGGATTAATTGGAGCTGAAGATGTTAAAAGAGAATCTATGATGGAAAATAGAGTTGCTAGACAAAGATTAATGGCAGACGTTTTACCTGAATATGAAAAATCTAGAGCTGGATTAGCTACTTCTGGTCTTGCATATTCTGGGCCTGCTATGAGTGTAGTAGAAGCTTCCGATGAAGCTAGAGCAATGGACCTAGGAGATATATCTAGAGATAGTGCTCAAGTAATGAAAGACTTTAGAGATACACGAGAAATTCTTGAAGGTAAAAGAACTTTAGCTGAAGAAACATTGGATTTAGATAGGCAGTTATTTTCTACTAAATTAAGTGGATTACTAGACAATACACAAGGTGCTGCTAGTCAAATGTTAGCTGAAGCAGGTTCATTGTTACCAAAATTTAGACAATATGGCGAAACTACAAAAGGCTTTGCAGATGAAGTTTTAGGTAAAAAATATTATGGTGGTGGTGTTGGAGGTACTGGTTATTTTCAAGAAACAGGTTCTCAATCAGATGCATTAACTGATTTAACAAGTATGACAAACTTAGCTCAGTCTTCTGCTGATAGATTAAAAGATGCTTTATTAAATCCAAACTTTTTTATGAGCGAAGGAGATGATGTATAATGAGTCTTAGAGATATTAGCGGAGTTCTTCAATCTTTAACTAATTTAGAAAAAGTTAAAATAACAGAAGAAGAGCTTGAAAGAAAATCACAAGAAAAAAACAGACTATTAGGTATTCAATTTAAAGCTAAAGAAGCTCAAAAAAATTATTCACTTACACAAGATAATTTAAAAAATAGACGTGAAGAAAATGAAGATGAAATAAAAAGTCTTGTAAATGAAATAAAAACTTGGAATATTGTTGCTGAAGATTGGAGCACATTAGATGATAGTTTACAAACAGATGATGGAAAGGCTATATTAGATAGTCTTGGTGTAGTTTATAATGATAACTTTAATTTTAAAGAAAAACTATCTACTGATTATAATGAGCAATTAAATTTTACAGGAAATGTAATTAAAATGCAAGACTTAGTTATTAATGATTTAAACACTAAGTTA
>VTLG01009520.1_pt1 | contig 29230 bp, 24 predicted proteins | sample 4694571 | NCBI WGS metagenome assembly VTLG01 (sample SAMN12604809, study PRJNA352737) | marine metagenome | biome: ENVO:00000447; feature: ENVO:00000209|ENVO:00000569|ENVO:01000036; material: ENVO:00002151; isolation source: viral sequences binned using virsorter ...
AGAGCTACCTGCTTTGCTTCTCTATAATCTCTTGCATATACATCTTCATAAAAGACTGTACCTGCAACATACAGTTTGACTTCACAACGCATTAGGGTTCCTCCTTTGGTATGTACATATTATATAAGATCTAAGATGTTTACGCCAGTGTTTTGTGACACTTCTTCAACTGGTTGATATTCACCCACTCTCTTCTGAATTAGATTACCATAGTCTTCATGCAACTCACATCCAATGTAGTCTCTACCTAACGATTTTGCCACCGCAGCAGTAGTTCCTGATCCCATGAATGGATCTAATACAATGTCACCTTTCTCACTCCCTGCCTTGATACATGGTTCAATGAGATCGGGTGGATATGTTGCAAAGTGAGCACCTTTGTATGGTTTCTTTGTTATACTCCATACTGATCTCTTATTCTTCTTAGCATAACTCTTAGTCAGTCCTGAATGTGGTTGCAGTCCTGTTCCTTCATTATGATACTTACCATTAGTTCTATCTCTGGTTCCCCAATCTTTTGCTGGTTCCTTTATTGCTTCATTATCATAGAAGTATTTCTTATTCTTACTGAACAAAAAGATATACTCATGTGCCTTGGTACATCTATCTCTCACACTCTCAGGCATTGGATTGGGTTTATGCCATATAATATCCTGTCTCAAATACCATCCATCTGCTCTCATGGCAAATGCAAACATCCATGGAATACCAATGAGATCCTTCTCCTTTAATCCATCTAACTTTGTACTTCTCTTAGGTGAATACTCTGGTAGATCCTGATTAGTTTTACTTACAGTTTGTTTCACATATGCTTTAGAACCTGGTCGATAGTTATAGTAACTATCCCCAAGATTAACCCACAATGTACCATCATCTGTGAGTACATTTCTTACCTCCCTGAATACTCTAACTAACTCATCAATAAACTCTTCTGGTGTTTGTTCCTGTCCTATCTGTGAATCTTCCCCACCATAATCTCTTAGACCGTAGTAAGGTGGGGATGTAACACACATCCTTGCCTTCTCATCAAACTGTTTTAGTGTATCTCTACAATCACCAAATAGAATAGTGTCTCTCATTAACTTTCTACCTTAAGTTTAACATCAAATGTAATAACAATAGAGTCAAGTTTATACTCATATTCTTTTACTTTTGCAGGACAACTCTGCAACCATATATTAAACTCTTCAAAAGGTGTTAGTGGTTCATTACTCATTTAGTCTGCTCCGATACTATTGCTTTTAGTTTACCATCATCATCGACAGTAATGTTTATATCATGTCGAAAATCAGTATCATTCTCCATGATTCTAATATCTATTGCACCACCTTTACCATAGCGAAACATAATGAATCTACTATCCTTTATTTCCCACTTGTCAGGATTCTTGGCATGTTTAAATACAGGACTTGAATGTTTATCCTCATATCCCTTTATCCATTTAATCATCTTGCTATCCATCCTTGAAACAATATGTATGCTCCAAATAATAACATTAGAAATGTAATTGGAAAGAATGGTATGACTGTAATTACATGAAGAACTTGTACTATTACAATACCATAGAAAATCCACATAATCCACATCCCAATCTTATTGTGAAGGGAACCTCTCTTATATGGATGGCAACCTATAGGTCCACTATCCCATCCATCTTGCATGTATTCTTTTGTAGGAATTTCTTTACTCATCTTGTCACCACACTAATTGCAGGTTCTCCCTTCTGAAATACAGTATCGACTACTGCCTGTACTCTACGTGCTGTACTAATACCAACCTTAGAATACACAGGAACACATACTAATCCATAGGTCTTATCTTTGCCACCCTTACGGATGACTCTGCCTATTGTTTGTGATATTCCGATATAATCCATAGATCTTAGAAATAAGACTGCCTCAAGTCCTTTTACGTTGATGCCTTCTGCTAGGATACTGTGATGTAAGACAACAAACTTCTTGTCATCATCCTTACCCCATGCACTCAATGTTTCAAAGAACTCATCTCTACTGACTTTCTCACCATTGATGACAGCACCAGTCTTGGATGTAATATACATGCAATCATAACCTCTTCCTTCCAATTCGTCAAGGAACTTAGGGTATGAGATCAATCCTGTAATCTGTTTGGTAGATTTAGCACATACTAAGATCTTCTTAGTCTTATGGTCATCAATATTATTCATAATCTGATTACATTCTACATCAAATGTTATTTCATCCTTCTTTAATATGTCAGTCTTATATACTTTCACTTTTGGTGGTAGAATGTGTCCTTGCTCTACTAATGTAGGTGCTGGTACATTACATATAACCTGACCAAATATATCACTATCATTCATACCTGCCTTGAATGGTGTTCTACTGTGCTTAGGTGTGGCAGTGAAGAAATATGCTCTCTCAGAATACATTGAGTAATGTTCTACTGCTTCAATGAAGTTTCTTTGAACACTATTGTGTGCCTCATCAAAGTATATTGTATCTACAAATATATCCGATTCCATTAACTTATGAAGTGAATGATATGTTGTGAAGATTAACTTATTACCAACATGCTCACCCACCCACTCTCTAATCAAATCAATCTTAGTTGTGCTGAAGTGTGATGTTTCACCACTATGCACGTGCATCACAGAAACATTCTCAATCTCTTCCAAGAACTCAGATGATAGTTGCTCTGCTAATAGGATACGTGGAGCAACCACAACGACAGTCTTGGCAGTTAAACCACTAAAGTATGATACTGCATCTCTAATAGCAATAAGAGTCTTACCACCGCCTGTAGGTACGATGATCTGCCCCTTAGGATGTCTTGCTAGTGCTTCCAGTGCTTTTTCCTGATGGGGACGTAACTGCATCAATGCTCTTTGTTTGTATGGATATATTATAGCATAAAAAAGACCCCATGCAGGGGTCTTGTGGCAGTTTGCCTATTGGTTCCTTTAAAATATTATAGAGCCTGTCCTACAAACCCTACAGAGTTAGTTATAAAAATTAGAATTTTAACCACTATGTTGCACCACTCTCCAACCAACTGTATTTTGATAGAAATATACTCCATTTTCAGTAGTATTATAAACCATTTCACCACCAACCACAGCACTTAAAGAGTTCATTTCAGTAGTAGTAACATGTGGTAATCGGAAATATGCTGGTGATCCATTACAAACTACATTTCCACTTGTTGTTATGGTAAGTTTTGCCGATGAACTTGTAGAACCACCAGTGTAAAGAATTAAACCATCTTCTGATTGTTGAATACGACAATCATAATCCTCATTAGCATCTTTAAAGTCAATATATGAACCTCCACCAGCTGCAGCAGGATCTCGAAACATTTCAATACCTCCATCAGCAGTAAGATTGATGGAATTAGATAATTCAGTATTACCTTGAAATACTATTTCATTACCTACAAAATGAAATGATTGAAGTGGATTATCAGTTCCAAAACCAATCTTCGTTTCTGAATTAATTCCTGTAATACGAAGTCTTTCATAACCTGCTGTTTTAAACAGCATGGTTCCATCAACCAAAGCATTCATTGTAGCAGTTGAAACTCCAACTGCTTGATTCATAAAACTTACACCACCTATTTGATCAGTAGAACTTGTTCTATCACTCTTAATTAATAGAGATGTAAAAGTAGATCCATGTATAGTTAATTCTTGAGATGGATTATCAGTTCCGATACCAACTAAACCTAGTGGTGTGATGCGAAGTCTTTCTGAATCTGATGTTTTTACTGTAAATGTATTTCCTATAGCAACTATACTACCAGAAAGCCCTATGTCTCCTTTAACCTCAAGTTCTGCAACTGGAATAGTAGTTCCTATACCAATCGAATATCCTGTTCCTACATTAACATTAGATCCAAAATAACCACCTACAGATATATTTGTGCTTATGGCAACAGTAGTTGCATTGATACTTAAATCACTTGGACTCGTAATAATAGGAGATCCAGAAGCACCAGTTAAATCTAATTGTTTTGTACCAAAACTCTTATTTGCCATTTTTATTGTTTTTAGATATTTATACTTGAGTTATAGAAACTCCAGAGATATTCACACCCTTTATAGAAGCTTGTGAATTATTAGAATAAGGATTGAATAATATTCGAGTGCTATTACCTCTCATTGAATACATATTACTCCAATAACTAACAGAATTAACACCTACAGCATCCGCAGGTGTAAAAGGAACAGAATTATCAGGATCATTAGTAGTTCTACCACCATAAAATTCTTCATCAGTTACTACTACAGACCCTTCACTCATTAACCAATTTCTAACATCAATCCTATTCATTGATGGATCTGCCTGTAATTTTTGTGCAATGACACCTGTTACTTGTGGTGCTGACATGCTAGTTCCAGTTAGAGGATGACAACTAAAAGTATTCGCTCTTCTTGTAAGATCACTACTAGGTAATGATGTATCAAATACTGGTCTTCTAGGATCATTATATCCATCACGATATGCCGCCCATATATCAGTTCCAGCAGCTAGTACATCAACTGCTGGACCTCTATTACTAGAACTAGAAATTTTTTCCTGTGCAAAAGTTCCAGATGTTCCTGCTCTTGGAATTCCTGCAACATCTAGTCCATTTCGTACACTATGGATATTTGCTACCTTTATTGGAGCATCAGGTTGTCCAATACCAGTAATTGCAGGTGTACCTGAACGATTGTAATAAAAATCATATCCAAGTGCGTTCACAGTACCAGCAATAAGTTCATTACCTTCATAATCACCCTCACCACCATATTCTTGTGGTAAATCTTGTTTACCATTTCTCTGTCCACTATTACCTGCTGCCATTACTAGAATAATATCCTTACAATCAGGATCTTCATATAATTCATCAACAGATGCTTGTCCAGTTGTTTTTTTAGCCGTAAATTCCCTCCAGTTGGGATCATTATCATTACCATTTAATCCATTAATATAACGAATGGCAGGAGCAGCATTATTATCTGATTCTATTTGAGATCTAGTATAAGGAGTACCTCTAAAGGTTGCAGTATAATCCAAATCATGTCTAAAGAAGGCTCTGTGCCCCCAACTACAATTAACAATAGTAGGATTCTTTCTTCCTGTTACGGGATTTATTGGTTTCTTTTTATGCCATACTTTAATATAATCAAAACCATCAGAGGGTTCTGCCCATCCTAATGAAGAAGTATCTACACAAGCAATACTCCATATGTTTGCCTCAGGTGCCCATCCAAATGCTTTACCAGCCGCAGTTGAAGCAACATGAGTACCATGTCCACCACCTGAAAGATTTGAATTTGAAAGTACATTTGTTCTCTTATAAAGTGTAAATGTACCTGATCCTGCTGCAACTAATCCTTCTGCTGCCCAATCAATACCATGTTCTTCTGCACCATCAATTAATATATCTCGTACTCTTGTATATGGTTTCATATCTGTGCTCCAATCATAATTATTAATACCATCTGCATCATTTTTTCTATATGTACTGATAGTGGTTATACCAGGAAGTAAAAAGTCTGGATGATTCCATATAACTCCAGTATCCATAATAACAATATCAACGTGCTTTCCTGTTAATGAATATGCAATATCTTTGTCAGTTATTACTTCATTATCAATAGATCCATTGACACTATCAGGATAACCTGCTGTAAAAGGATTTTTTTTATAACCATGTCGAAGTAATCCCCACTGTGTGAATGTTAGACCTACACCTGGATTTACTGATCCTAAACCAACTGGCCATCCATTGAATCCTGCTGCCCAATTAAGAGTTCCTTGTGGTAAATTATCATTAGCAGCTGGTGCATATTCACTCATAACATTCGTTTGTTTTCTCCAATGTGATATATGTTTTGTTTTACAATCAGTTGGAGTTTGATCCAGTCCAGAACCTTTAGTTCCTCCAGTATAAAATTTAGTACTATTAAAAGTATCTTGGAATCTAAATGCTTCTGTACATTTATCCAATTCTTCCTCACACTTTCTTTGTTCTAATGCAAACTCATTGTGCATAGAAGAATATGTCACCAATCCAACTTTTGGATGATTTCTTAAAACATCTGCCTCATCTTCTGACATAGAGTAAACAGATCTTTTTGGAGAAAATGCTAGTTCCGATACAACACTTATTTGACGATTAGGAATATCATCAAGATTATTTTCATAGATGATATAATCATGAATTTCTTTCCAATCTTTTGCATCTTTTACATAAACTGTAAACGCCTGTGGATCAGTTCTTGGTGTATCATTTATGGCACGTACCAGTCCAGTAGTAGAATCAGTTATAGTATGCATTAAAGAATAGCCCCTCTTACGAATCTATATGTAGTTAATCCACTAATACCTGTTTCTGGAGTTATCCATATCTCGCAGGTAGTTCCACCTGTGATTGTTGCTGCTACAGAAACAATACTATTAGATTCAAACATTGTTGCATATTCTTGAGAGTATGCAGTAGTTCCATTCTGCATCACAAGAAGTTTTTGTGCCTGAATATCAATTCCTCTTTCGAAGTGAAGAGTATATTCTGCAGTTCTGTAATCTGTTGCAGAAATTGCGAATGTATCAACTGTTTGTGCTACTCCAGCGATTGCAGTAAATGTTCCTAATCCAGTCTGAATACCATATCTTTCTACTTGGAAAGTTGATTGTGGATTTGTTGTTCCCACACCAACACTTGAAGTTGTATTAATTCCAGCATCAGTGGTTGCCCATACTCCAGAAGCACCACCGCCACCACCAGATGCAGTAACAGTGACAACACCAGCAGAAACAGGAGTTACTGATAGATTAGTAGAGAAATTAATAGTACCTGCAGTTCCGACTGCTGATCCACTATCTTGTACAACAACACCAGAACCAGAACCAATTACACTGGTTAATCCAGAACCATCACCAACAAATGCAGTAGCAGTAACAACTCCACTCGTATTGACTGATGCATCAGGAGTTAATGCTGTAGCAGGACCATCGAATTTAGTGGCACTTAAAGTTCCATTCGAAGAATTGAAAGTTAAACTTGTATTTGTCTTTGGTGCTAAATCACCTGTTGGTGCTGTAGCAAATACTGGGAAACAAGTAGTATCACTAGATTCATTTCCTAATGTTATTTCTGAGGAAGCACCTGTCAGATCTCCTGTTATATTACCAACAAAAGAAGATGCTGTTACAACACCAGTATAACTAGCAGAAGTTGCAGATATTTTTTGTGTGTTTAATGTATTTGTAGCAACAGTAAATGATAAATCTCCGTCAGTGGCAGCACTAACCATATCACCTGTGGTTAAGCTGGTTAGAACAACTCTTTGAGTTCCTGATGCTGCAGCAAGAGCAGAACCAGTATTTGTTAATCCACTACCATCACCATAGAAATATGCAGCAGTAACAATACCAGCATTTAATACTGAGGTATTAAGAGTTTTTGCTGCACCAACAGTGTCTGTTGTTCCAATTCCAACACTTCCTAAGAATGTTGAAATACCTGATGCTGAATAAACATAACCTGTTAAATTTCCAGTTGTATTTCCAGTTACATCACCAGTTACATTTCCAACCAAATTACCATAGAAGTTACTAGCACCTACCGAAGTACCTCCAGTAATAACACCAACAGTCGAAATACCTGTTACATAAAGATTTGTAGAGGTGACAATACCTGCATCTACAGTTGTTGCAGTAACAATACCAGATGCTTCTATCCCTGAACCAGTAATTGTTGTAATAACAAGTCCTTTCTGAAGATTAATTGTGGTAAATGTACTAATACCAGTTGCATTTAATTCTTGTACTTCTAAATCACTTACTGAAGTAACACCTAAGGTAGAAACACCAGCAACAACTAATCCACGGAATTGTCCATTTATTCCTTGTGTACCAATACCAGTCAGTGAAGAACCATCACCTACAAATGAACCAGCAGTTACAATACCAGTTACATGAACATTACCAGCATGAGCAGTAATCCCCGTACCTATCTTTAATGTACCACTTGATGAATCACCAATAAGCAATTGTTTACTTGATGAAGTATATGTAAACCCATCTGATAGAATATTTTCATTAACACTTAATCTACCTCCTGCTTCTAAGTGAGTATCTGCTTTAATGATGCCACTGGCAGTAATACTTTGCCCACTACCATCTGTACCATTAACATTTAATGTTGTGGTAGTCACAACTCCAGTAAATTTACCATCACCACTAACAGTTAAGGCTGATGAGGCAGTTGTAGTTCCAATACCTAAATTAGTGTTTGTACTAATTCCAGTATCATTAGATATAAACAATCCTGTTCCAACATTGAATGATATCCATTTGGATGATCCTGCGTTCCATACTAATGAATCTTTATCACTAGGAGAAGGAACTTGAACATCAATTAGGTCATCAAGTGATACTGCACCAGTAGTAGAACCAGTTGCAAGACCAACCCATCCTGATACAGGATCTTTATATAATTCTAATCTCTTATTAATAGGGTTGAATATAATCGCACCACTGGCAATTCCAGCATTTGTTAGTGCAGTTCTTTGTGATGTATTAACATATGGTGGAATATAAGCACTATATCCAGTATGATTATTTGTTAATGTAGCAATTCCACAGAAGGTTGTTGTACCAATACCAACTTCTAATCTTGAGTTGGTTCTGTTATAAACTAATGCACCACCAGGAACTCCATTTGGAGTAACCTGTTTAGCTCGAACTGTACCATATCCAACTATCTTTCCAGTCCATAAATTAGCAATTATTTCAAGTTCACCACTTGTTACTGAAGGTGGAATGAAATAACTATTAATTGTAGTAGTTGCAGCACCAACATCAAGAACAGATCTAGCAAAGTAAGTATTAACTCCAACTGCTGTTAGTTGCTTCTGTTTATTGTAATCATTTGGAAGAATTCCTAAGTTAGTCGCTCCAAATCCTGCTACTGCAACACCAGCACTAGGAACAAATAATGCTTCTGGAGAAATTACACTAAATCCATTTGCATCTGCTTGGAAATTACCATATCTAAGATCAGCAACTAGATTATCATCTGGAAGAAGAGAAATAGCAACACTTCTTGGATCAGATAATAAAGATCCATCAGTTGATGTTGATAAACCACCTTTACTTTGCGAAATAACTCCTTCATGTACTAATAAATCACCAAATACCTCACCTTTAAAATTATCACCAACAAATCCAGTACTACTATTAGTTCCAAATCCTACGGTTCCAGCAGCAAATAAATTTCCATTTATTGTTGAAGAACCACCTACTTGTGTATCACGTGAAATTATTAAGTTATTAAATGTAGAAATACCACTATTAATATTAAATTGTTGAGATTGTGGGAATGGTATAGAACTACCATCACCGAAAGTAATTTGATTGCCACCAACTCCTGCAGTAATTACACCTACAACTTCTAAATCTTGAGTTATGTAAGCATTACCACCAACTTCTAAATTACGTGATAAAGATGCTCCAGAACGATTAACACCTATCTTACCATCATAAGTTGTTTCAAATCTCGTATTATCATCGTGTACAACTTTAAATGATTCTGTTGTTCCAGTTCCACTACCAGCATGTAAGTCAACTTCTATTCCACCTAAATCATAGTTTTTAAGTTTTAGAGTACCAGAATTAAATTGTAGAGCACCACTACTATTACCTAAACCAACAGAGTGTCCAACACTCACACTTGAAGTATTATTAGATGTTATTACTTCTAATAATGTATCAGTAGATTTTCTAATTTGTAAATCTGCTGTTGAAATACTTGTTCCTATACCAACTTTCCCTGTGCTCAGTACACTAAATGCATAATTATCAACTTCAAGACTTGTGAATGTAGCTGCAGCACCAATTAAATTTCCTACAGTAACATGAGGTGATCCTGATAATCCAAAAGCAGTCGCTGATGCTGTGGCAGTTGATGCTGTTCCTGTTAGTGCACCAATAAATGTTGTTGCAGTAGCAACTCCTGCAATATATACGTCTTCATCTACCCATAAATCTGTTGTGCTTGTAACACCAGTTACAGTTATTCCAAGTCCACTTGTTTCGAATTTTTTACTATTATCCCAATATGCCTCAACAGCTCCATTCTCATTAACGATAAGATAACTTTCTCCAGCAGTTGATTTTAATTGAATAGACGAACTACCGCTTATCTTTAAGTCTCCTGTTCCACCTTCAGATATGTAACTATGGCTGCCATCATGATATATTTGTAAATCGGTGCCACCTGTTCCAACAGTAAGTTTTGCATTATCAGTAAGATTTAATGATTTTTCACTTCTATCCCATTGAACATTACCACCTGTACCATAAAGTGTTACATCTTCAAAATATGAAGTAACTCCAGAGACATATAGATTTCCTGTTGTTACGAATCCAGTTGTTTCAAATCCTCCAGTTGTAACAATTCCACTAAAATATCCATTTCCTGTCGAATCAATACCAGCTCCACTACCAGTTGATGGATTATACCCTATTTGTAACTTATATTCTGGATTTGTAGTTCCTATACCAACATCAGTTAATGTTGATAATCCTGCCGATGTTATATTCCATGATGCCTGTGATAATCCTGATAATTCACTACCATCACCCTTAAATTTTGTAGCAGTTACAACTCCAGCAACCCATGCATCTGATGCAGTTATAAATCCAACCGTCGAAATACCACCAACATATACATCTTCACTTACCCACAAATCAGTAGTAGTTACTATCCCAGTAACTTTAGCAGTTCCTCTAACATCTAATAGTTCAGTCGGAATGGACGTTCCTATACCGACTAAACCATTTGGATTTACTATAAAGTTATCATTATCAACTTGTACGCCATTACGAAAATTAAACGACTTTCTATAATTTGCCATCTTATGACTTTTTAGTTATTTATCTTGGAGTTTTTGTTCCAAATTTTCGACCTTAGTTGAAAGCTCTTTAATAGCCTCAATGAGGAGAGGAACGAGTTTATGATATTGTACTGATTTATGTCCAGATTCTTGATCTTTGACTATTCCAGGTAATCCCAGTGCTTCAATTTCTTGTGCAACTACACCAGTATCACCTTGTCCTTCAAACTCTGATTTATCATTCCAATTAAAGGTATTACCACTAATTGAAAGAACTTTAGCAAGAGGATCTTCAATAGGTGTGATATTATCCTTTAAGTTTTTATCTGATGCAGCATAAAAACCAATAATATCACCAGTAACACGTAATTCACCAGTGACCTTAGCACCATCTCTTTGAACTCTGAATCTTTCAGTAACAGCTCCATCTGCTGGCAAAGAACCAGAAGTTGGTGTGTAAAACACTAAGTCACCATCTTGAGATCCAGATCCACCACCTGAAGCATCCATTTGGATTCTGGCATCATGATCACTGTCACCAGCTCTTATAAAATCAATAAATGGTCCTGCGTTAGGAGTGGTTCCATCATCTCTATAATCAATAGATTTTTTAAGTTCAATACCACCAGGATTAAGAAAAGTTTGCTGAGTTGCAGATGTAGAATTAAATACATCTAACTGTTGAACAGTTGTTAAACCATTTACCTTTAAAGTAGTAGAAGTTAATTCTCCTGTTACTGTTGCTCCGACATTAGTGGTTTCTAATCTTTTTGTTCCATCTTCATATAAATCAATTGAACCACCAGGAGTTGCTTTAAGCATTACCTCAGTATCAGTACCACCACCACCAGGTTGCTTTATTGCCCTCATCTCGATTGCACTAGAAGCTGATTGTAATACTATTCCACCAGTACCATTATCCCATATTATACTTTCAGTTCCATCATGAAATATTCTTAAATCACCCTTACCATTAGTAGCATTATTATCACCCAACAATAACATCGAATTATCAGGAAGGAAAATTGATGAACCAGCACCAATATTAACGTGTCCTGCAATACCCACTCCACCTTCAACTACAAGAGCACCAGTAGTTGGTGTTGTTGAATTTGTTGTGTCAGTAATTTTAACTTGCTTATTAAAAGTAGCTTTATCTTTAGCAAAAATTTCATTGTTAAATGTAACTGGACCATCAAATTGAGAAAGAAGTTGTTTTGAATCCCCACCTTCTACTATAAGACGTTCCTTAATAGTAACTTCATCAAATACTACACTTAATCTAGCAGGATCTTCACCAGTAACTGTTGGGATAGGTGTATCAAAAGTAGTTTCTTCTCCAGTTAGAGCAGATTTCTTCTGATTACCAATATAGAAATCACCCTTACTATTCATACCAGTATAGACTACTGCACCAGCATCTTTTTCCTGTGATTGTGATAGATATTCTTCATTTTCAGTTAAAGTTCTATCTTGAACCTGTGGTAGACCTGTTGAGTAGTTACCTGGACCATATCCAAGATATTCAAATGTATGTCCAGAAGCACGTAGAATAGAAGGTCTACGGAACTCAATAGATAATGGATTTATTTTATAAGCAAAAGATCCAGCATCATGAGTTTGTATTCCAGTACCCAATGCACCACGTAATACTGTCAATCTATTATTTCCAGAACCACTTAAAGTATTAGTGGAAATTCTCATTATTTCAGTATCAATCTGAATATAAGAACCTAAAGGTAATCTCTTTTCAGTTCCAATACCCAAAGTAGGAGAACTTACCTGAATTGTAGTATTATCTGCCTCATCAGGGAATCCTTCAAAAGTGAATACCTCATTATCATATAACTTAACTCCTCTTACAGCAGCATCTACTTCAGATTTATTAGAAGCATTATTATTAGCAGATAAACCATGTGGAATGATGTAGTAACGATCTCCTTCATCTGCTGCACTAGGTTCAAATGCAGGTCTAGGTTTATTAACAGTGAATGTATTAACACCTACTCTTGATGTAACTGTATACTCAGCTGGAGGGAACATACCATTAATTCTTTTTGCAGTAAATTTATCTCCAGCCGATAATCCATGAGCATAAGGAAGTATAACCGTAGTAATATCAGTAACAGCATTATATCCACCAGCACCAGTAGTAGTAACACCAACAGTACCAGTAGGAAGAACATATTGTCCAGATATACTGATTGGATCTCCTGCTGTTTTTGCTATGGCAATTTGATTTTTAGAAGGAACAGAAACTACTCTATAATAACCACCAGTCGTAGTTCCAATACCAGTAACCTGAATTGCAGCACCCCTATCTAAAACTCCAGCACCAGTAGATATAATAGATCCAGTTAATCCATCAGATCTAAGTGTTATTGTAGCATCGGCACTTCCACCAATAACAGCAGTATCAGCATATAATACATCACCATGACTATATCCAGAACCAGGAGATTCAATATCTACACTAACAACTGCTCCACCAGATATACCAACAGTAGCAGTAGCACCATTCCAACTTGATAATCCAACTTCATTAAAGAATTTTACATTATAGAAAGTTCCATTTGTATGTCCTGAACCACCTGCAATAGCAGCATACGTTGCAATACCAGATAATCCGTGCTCTCTTGTGAATGTAATAGTTGCTATACCTGCGACTACACTTAAATCAGTCTCATTTGCTATAACAAACTTATTATTAAACTTTGTAATTAAAGTATCAACAGATTTTTTTGTAATACTCTTTTTAAGATCACTAGTAGCAACTTCTCCAAGAGGAGATCTTAGTGCAAAAGATTCTGCTGACTCTGGGTTTTCGTTAATATTATCTCTATCTAATTGAGGATATAAATTAACAACATCCTGACTATACCTATAATCTGTAAATTCTGTTGTAATACCTACATCAGCACCTAAAACATAAAGATGATAGATTCCACTTTGCTGTCCCTCAATATATCTCTGTACTGTTTCATTTCTATAAACATAAAGGTTTGATTGTAAATCATTTCTTTCAAATCTTGGTAAGTCAGTAGTTCTCGTATCAAGATCATTAGTTAATGAAGATCCAAGTGTTTTAGTAGTTTCATATGTGAACTGCATATCACTACTAACTGCCTTAACAGTATGAGTTCCATTATAACCACTAGTAGCAGATCCAACTGGGTTAGTTGAGTCAATTACATTCTTAACAATAATTTGATCTCCAACATTCAAATTATGTGGTAAATCTGAAGTAACACTTACTGTAGAGTTGGGAGATCCAGCTGTGAATGAACAAGTACTAATAAATCTTGTATTTCTATCATACAAATAATCAGTATCTGTTATAGAAGCAAGATTAAAATCACTATCAGTTCTAACACCAGTGGTACTAGATTCTTGAAGAACAAATCCATTTTCTGGATCCTTAGAACCAGATAATTCTTTAGGAATTACAACTCTAACTTTATAAATTTTCTCATCTAAACTTCTAGGATCTGCATTTCTTTTTATATAAGATGGCTCTGTATATGCATCTAAACCAATCGCAGTTTGAACACCAATTGCGTTTAAAGCAGTATAAATCTGATTATCAGTAAATGCAGTAATATACCACTGTTTAATGTGATCATGATCATCAAATTGTACTGGATGTCCTATATCTCCAGCAACTTTATCAGTTACTCTACTTACAATCTTAAGTTGAGATCCACCATAAACAGTAATATCACCTCTATTAATGTTAGCATAATTATCTGCATCTGTTTTAGAAGCAGCTAATCTTATATGATTATTATCTCCATCATCAATAACATAATAAACAGTATCTGTTTGAATATTTTCTGGATAATCAGCATTATCACTTACTACAACAACTTTTTCACCTGTTGATAGACTATGAGCATTTAGAGCAAATCTATTTCCTGTTGGTCCTGATATAACTGGATATTCTTTAAAACCAGTAAATCCTGTATGAGTTGTAACACCAGTAGTACTATTACTAGTAGTCATTAAGATCTGTGCTTCTTTTACACCATATCCAGGGAAGTAGGAACTGACAGCACTAAAATCTACACTCAATGTATCTTCAAATTTTGCACCTACTCTATATCCTTGTGTAAGAACTGGTGGGACAATATCAGAATCTGTATATCCATAGAGATATAATCTCTGAGGATTAGAAACAGTAGTAGTTACACCAACATCTACAGATATCCAATCAAGATTTTCTTCATCAGAACTAATTGTTTTTGGTGCAATTATACTGGTTATAAATGCTCTATCATCTTTTGTAAATGCTTCCTTCTTAAATCCTGTAGAAACTAAAGATAATTGTCCAAAGTTAGAGTTAGAGTTTGTAATAGATGCATCACCACCACTCTCTGCAGTGAAATGTTTATTATATCCAATCGCAAATACAGAAACTATCTGAAGAATAGCATCATTAGTGATTTTAATATGAGCAGTCTCCCATCCTTGTCTATAGATTGCCCCAGAATCTAAATGATAAACTGTTTCCGAATTAGTTGAAGCTGAATTCTTAGCAAGAGTTGATCCAACAACTTTAGTTGCATCAAGTGTGAGATATTTTCTAGAAGAAGCATTATATTTTGCAAATGCACGATCATCTTTTTGTAGTGATATACCCGTAAACTGGGCAACAACCATTGATTTGAATCCATCTGCCTTTGATCCATCAGCCCACATTCCATTCATACCATAAACTGAACGTAGAGAACAGTTAAAGATATATGGTGATGCACCAGATACAGTATCAGTTTCAATAGTTACTGTTGCTTTTCCACCACCACTAGTTAAAGGTGGTTTTGCTACTAAACCTGGAGAAAATCCCTCAAGTACATATGTAAATACTTTAGGATCTGTACCAGTCTCTCCACCAATACTTTGAACTTTTGTAGAAACATTATATTCATTTACACCAACATTTTCTATTTTAATTGGTGTTCCTGCTGTTAAATTATGATCTTCTGTAGTAATGACAGTAACAATACCATCAGGAGTGTTGCTACCTTCTGGTCCGCAAAATATGTTTGCAATATTTAATGAATCTGCAGCAAATGCACCAACAATCTCCCATTCTGGTCTTTGCTTATCAAATCCATCTGGATCTGCAGGAAACTTAGTATCAATATCTCTACCAGAAGCAACATTATATGCATTAGATAATTTACCATAATACATATCAAGATCAGTCAACTGATAATCAGTGACATTATTGACACCATCAGCATATTCAAATACTGTTAATTTATGGTGAGAAAATAATGGTTTTACTCTATTAATCTCTGCAAAACTTTGATGATCAGTATATACTAATCCATTTTCATTTCCATCAAATATAGAAAACTGCCAGAAATAACATCCACCAGTTATTCTGAATATAGCAGAATTTGGAACACCAGTATCTGTGGGATTAGGAACATATTTTGGTGTTATCTTAGTCTTTCTTAAATCTAGTCCAACAATGGAAGTACCTCTAGGTACAACAACTCCACCATGAACACTATTAAACTTATAAAGAATATTATCTTCTTGCGTTAAATCAAAATTTGAATCTAAATTAAGTCCTAATGTATCACTAGCAGCACTCACTCCACCACCAGGAGATACTACTTTTGCCAATCCACCATCATTTTTAAGTGCATAACCAGGTCTATTATCAACAATATGTTCTCCAGGCATCAAGAGAATTGTAGTTTTCTCTACTTCATCATTACTATTACCTTTCAGGTAAGAAAATCTCGCAGACTCAATAAGTGCTCTCTGGAGCGTCTTAAAAGGTTGAGCAAGTGAATTACCCTGATTACTGATACTATCAGTTGAGTCAAGATCACTTGGACTCACATAAAGAATACGGCCTTCAGTGTTCTTTATGAAATTATCTAATTTATTCAGAGGCATGAGATTATGACTACTAAAATTATTACTATATCTTATTTAGTTAGTCAGAAAATAGAAAATTATATACCTAGAAGTTTTCTTTGACGTTCAAAATATCCATGAAGTATCCACGAACTACTATTCATCTTATCATCACCACCAATACCATACTTAAACTCTACTCTAGGATCATCATCATATCCTTTTTGTTCGGGTATATTGGTTTTAGTTCTATCACCACCATTACAGAATATTACCTTCTCTGAAATATCTAGACACTTTGCAATAGCACCAAGAGCAGAATCATCACTATCATCCCATGATATAACAGCATCTACCATATTAAGATGTCTTATTATATCTGCTCTCTCAGTCCAAGATTGAAAATATTGTCCTTTCTTACGTGTCAACCAAGGATCACCATTCAATCCTACTACAAGATAATTAGAAAGATCCTTTGCTCTCTCAAAATATCTTATATGTCCACTATGAATTGGATCAAATCCACCAGTAACAAGACTAACTTTTTCAAAAAACATTATTTTTTAACACTAAGGTTTGAGTATTCTATTCTTTCTGGATCTAGTAATTTATTCACTACTTCCATCACATCCATGAATTGTTCTGTAGTTTCACACGTTATCATCCTTTCCTCTCCATCATCAGAAATGATTAAAAAAGATCTAGTGCACACGTCAATAATCGTGCGATTTACAAGATCGTCCATAAATTACACCAGTTACAAAGGCATCATACCTTATATAGAGGGTTTTGTCAAGTTATTGAAATTCGCTCTGACTTTCAATAGTATCAATAAGACTATTATTGGATATTTGTTTTTCTTGAATTTTTTCATCTGAATTCTTATATGCCCATACAAACAACTCACTATCTGTTTTTTTATCTTTAACTTCCATAGTATCTTTAAACACTCCAACATAAGTGCCAGCATCCCAATCTGTTCCTAATGAATCTCTTAATGTATTGATTTCTGCTGCTAATGTAAAAACCTTATCCCGATAACTACCACATGTTCCACCTTCTGCTCCTGTTATTGTTTTATACATTCCAACAGTACCCCCATAATTGGCAAAACATTGGTTAGAAAAACCTGCTCCTACATTAGTTCCTGTTATTGTAGAAGAAGATATTCCTGAGAAAGGAGCATCAGAAGAATAATTAGTTAAGTCATCATACTCATAAAGTTTTACAACATCATTAGTTAATACTGGATAATCTGAATTATATAAATCTGGATCATCATATTTTGATTTATTAACAGGACCTAGCACTACACCATCTACAGTTACTGGTCCCCAAAGACCATTACCTACAAGAACAGAACATCCAGCACTTACTGCTTGACCAATTGTAGTAACAATTTCTGCCTTTTTATCATTAATTTCACCTAGAATTGAAAGGACTTTATTATCTCCGACCTTAGCTAAATTTTCATAATTAGTAGCATCAGTTTCATGACCTGCCAATTCACTAGCACGTTGTTCAATATCTTTTTTTATAGGAGATTCTTCTTCTGTAATAGTTTCACCCCAACTTCCATCATCATTCTGTACTACATCTCTTTGTTCATAAGATGTAGGGGCAGTAATATCAGGAGTACTATCAGTTCCACCTTTACCTAATTCTGTATTCTGTTTTCTTAAACTATCAAGTGCTAATTCTGCTTCTCTTTTCATGTAATTAATATGATATGTTTAATATTTAGATAGGTTTTATAACTCTAACCATTGTGAAGGGTGTGGTATACTCTGATGATAAAGATTATATTCTGGTTTAAGAGATAATTTAATATCTCCAGGAATGGTATATCTATCACCTATATTTTCCTTCTTTAATGTAGAATGTAATAAAGAACTTGGAAAAATAAGAACAGTTCCCTCTTTAGGTGTAATAGTATACTTATTACAATTATAATTATTAAATTTCTTTATTAAATTTAATTTACCTGTTTCAAAGAGAGATTCAGATACTTCATTATTATTAAATTGAGTATGAGCACAAAATTTATCTGATGTTTCATCCGATGAAAGATAATATGTAAAAGATATATCAGCAGCATTATGATTATGCATATTAAGACCAGGAATATCTTTATTATGATACCCAACCCAAGATTTGGTAAAATTAATATTTAATTTTTCATGTTCCACCTCCAATATATCCAAGTATCTACAAACACTTCTCTTAAGAGATTCAAAAAACATAATATAATTTGGATTTAGATGTAAAGAACACCTTCCAGAATTTTCGGGTGTTTCATTTTTATACCCATCAAACCATAAAGTCTTTAACTCTTTAAAATATTTTTCTTTAAATTCTTCATGCACATCAATCCTATCCTGACAAATCAGTGTAGGAAAAACTTCATGGATTTTCATATCAAATGTTTATATTACACTCGTTATTATCTCCTGGATAGTCATCTGGTGTCAAGCCCTCATACTCTGGTATATTTCTTTCACAATCCTTTCTTTCTCCATATACATGATAAAAACATTCAAATGGTTTATCATCTGCTTCCTTTATATGTATTTCTTTATTATCAAATTTCTCTACATTAAGATGAAAATGTCTAGAACCAATGGGTTGTAATTGTACGGTAATACTATCTTCATCAACTAAATCTTTCCAATAATCAGGTAAATTTATTACATTACTATCAGTAAGTTTGCCTCTAATATAAACATCAGCAGTTGGACCTTCAACACATACATGTCTAAGTCTATGATCTTTCTTTGTTGGATGGGGAATGTCAAAGTTCTTTTTAGCATCCCAAGACAATGCTTTTAATAAAAAATTAGGTGCTCCTGGAAGTGAAACCAGGGGACTTGCAATAGTTACTGCTGCACCAGCTATCAATATTGAAGCACCAGTAATAGTTGCTTTTTTTGCTGCTACAGTAACAAATGATCCTGTTATTGTAGTAGGACCAGGAGAAGTTATAGTATTTGCAGCAACAGCAGTTCGAAATTCTATTCCAAGAACACTGGATCTACCAATTACAGTATGTTGACCAAAGTAAGTAGTAATAGATGGCCAATGTAAATTTACATTACCAGGAGAACCAAGATAAGAGAAAGGAGAGTCAGGATTCATTCCTGCCATTAAAACTCCTTGCCATAGTCCCGTTACTGATGTTTTACCAACATGTTGATTATAGGAAGCTGATGTTCCTGGTTTCCAGAACATTCTAGGTACTTCTATAGCACTTCCTAAAATAGGACTGTAAACATCTGTACTATTAAAATTTTGTTTAACTTGAGTCATTATTAAACACCTCCTCCGCATTCTCGATTTGCTAACTTTAGCAAGCTTGCTAAACTTATATTTGTTAAAATATCAAAAATACCTGACAATGGAGAGTCAGATACATTAAAATTATCCGAAAATATATCAAGACCTGGTGCAGTTAAAGCAATATTATCCGCACCTATCATACAAATTTTTGCTGCACCAAAAGTTGCTTTTTGACCAGCAGTCATTGCAATGTGTCCATTAGCATTTACTAAAAAATTACCTCCTGGTGATGTATCATGAGTTTCAATCCAAATATTTTTTGCCTTTAATTTTATATTTCCATGCTCTGCAACCATAACTATATCTCCATGTCTAGCAACTATTGCCTTTGCTACTGCCTCCTTTGGAGCATCTGTGTTACTAGTACCTTTGACAAGATTTGTACCACAAAGTTCATTGTGTGTACCAGGAGTATGATCTAGTTTACTACCATTCTCATTTACTATAATGGTATGTCCACCTTTAACTGTTTGTACATATCTAGTCCCATCATCATTCTCTTCTGTTCCTAGAGGACCATACACCATAGCTCCATGAGGATTCTCAGTTACTCTATGTGCTGGTTGAAAAACTTTACTCATAATTTAAGACACACAATCAATGACACGGACTATATTTCGCTGTTGAGCAAGAATTCTAATTGCATCTTCATCAGTACCAATAGGAACCTCGACAACTCTATCAGAAACTTCTTGAGGAGAATCATCTACAATTCTATTAAATGATAGTATTGGTCTGACTTCTAATCCTGCTCCAGTCAAACTATTTATATCAATATCTGGCATCTCAGTTATACCACAAACACTATCTAAAATTTGCATTTCAATAACCTGTCCTTGCTCATTCATACTCACACTCACCTCTAAATTAGGTATATTAGGTGTAATAGTTATTTCATCAGTGGGAGAATAACCAATTCCTGTTGAAATAATCTCAAAACCATCCAAACATACATTATAATCTGATATTATACCACCAACAACGTCAATACCATCAATATCATCATCAACAACATCATCAAATTCAGTACCACCAGTAGGTTGATTGTCATAACCATTACCAGTATTAACTATAACAATTCTTACTACTACTCCTTCATTATTAATTTCAGAATATGCGGATGCACCTTGTCCATGTTCACAATTATCAATAATAGCAACAAATGGTGGGGTGGTATATCCTGATCCACCATTATCTAAATTAGCTCCAATTATATGTCCTAGATGATCAACAATGGCACTTGCTGCAGCTCCTATTCCACCACCACCAAAAATTTCAATGGTTGGAGGTCCACACCTATATGGATTTGTATCACAAGTAAGTCCACTATCTGGACTATCTGCTATTTTTTCTCCAAAAATTGAAAATCCCTCCGTCCATTTACCAATAGAATCTTCTACTTCAGAAGATGATGGTACTTCTATAAAACTTGCAAAATTATCTTTAGCAAGCTGAAATACTGCATCATCTGAAGGATTTGTATTAATATCAGTAACCTCTGGACATTCTGGTTCTAAACATAAAAATGACTCTATTGCAAGAATTTTATCAATAGCAGAAAAAACTGAACCTGCAACTTTACCAATTCCACCTATAAGATCACCTATTCCATCTAAAATTGGAGCCAATGCACTATCAATCTTTGCTGCCAAATTATTAATTAATGCATTCGCAAATTGTTGTGCTGCACAAAGAGGAATATTTACTACTTTACCTACTAACTCACTTAAGAAATTTGATACAAAATCAGCAAGTCCATCTAATATCTCTTCAAATTTACATATAATTAGATTTAACGTTTGCTGAACTATGGTGCTTTTTATAGTATTGGCAAGTGTAGTAAAAATTTTATCAACTATAAACTGAATTGCTTTTCTAATTTTATCTATTATCCAATTACGTAATCTTTGAACAATTGTTCTGAGAGCAGCAGCAATAATACTTGAAACATCCTTAATAAGACTTCTTATATTCTGTAGATCTAATAATACTTCATCCACATACATCTTACCATATTTTTTAATATTCTTTAACTTTTTGAAAAACTTTCGTAGTGCAGTACTAATTTTACCCGCTTCACTTTTACCACAAGCATCTCCAGTAGGTACTATTTCCTGTGCCTCTGTTAATGTCGCAACAAGTGCCTTAGAAAAGGCAATCTGCTCCTCTGTAGGAGCTGTACTATTAGTCCAATCTTTTGGTGTTTGTATATCGTATGAAAGTCTTGCCATTATATTATAATTGTATACGTTTATTTATAGAGAAGGATTAAGATTGATAGTACTATCATCAGTAAGTAGTTCTCCAGTATCATCAGTAAGTGCTGCTCCAGATTTCACATCGTAAATTATTCCATTCACTTTATAAGTATTTCTTTTATCAAAAGTAGTAGTAGGAACCTCAACTTCCATATTTAAAAAATCCTCATTATTAATTTCTGTTTGTTCTGATGGTTTATCTCCTACTGTAAGTTGATGATTACCTTGTTTCATACCAGAATTATATCTATTTACTCTCTTTAACATATCTGATTTATTAGTATCTTTTTTCTGTTCATTATTACCAAGAACATGAGTAATAACAGGTTGTTGTTCTCCCTCATCCATAAAAAATCCTATTACCCATTCACCACCCCATATACCACTAGATATATAATTTTTATTTCCATGTGTGGTTGGTTTAGCAACGATTGCCCATGGTAAATCATTATCAGAAAGATTATCATTACTTTTTGGATGTTTTCCAGGTATTCTTATTTTTACACGATCTCCATAAGTATCTTCCCATTTACCTTCTTTAACAGTCTCATTTTGATCCGTAGCAACTTGTGCCAAGAACCATTTATAATTACCGATTGTTCCTAAATTATTTTTCATTAGCTATTTTTAGAGTATAGTCCATAAGAATCACGAACCAAAGTCATTGAAGTCATAGATGTAGTAGGATCAAAATGATGACATAAATCAACAATCAAATATTTTCCACTTTGTACTGGATCATCAGATCCTTGTTCTTTACTACTTTGTGTAACAATTTCAAAGTTACAGTTAATGGTATCACCAGCTTTCAAATTAATATTACAAGGTACTTGCATATTTAACACTTGACTGAATAATATATTATATCTCATTGTAGATTGTGCTTGCCAATTAATTGGATCATTATTATCAGAACCTGCAACTTCAGAACTATTAGTTCCAATATCTAGAATATCAAAATGAGTTCTAGTAAATTTTCCAGTACTAATATCAGTATCTACTTCAGGTTCTTCTGCATCCTTACCCAAAGATTTCACTAATTCAGTAAATTGAAATGGTTCTTCAACTTCTTCAAATGTTTTAGGATTAAAATAGATATTACGTGAATTTAGAACACCAGTTTTTAAGGTATTGAGGAAATTTTGATTCTTACTAATAAAGAAAGATAGAATCTTAAAATCATTATTAGCATTATCTACGTTGGCTGCGAATGCATCTGTTCTATAATAAGTTGCTACTGGTTCTTGAGAAATTAAAGAATCAATTGATCTAAAATTAAATCCTGTTCTCGTCTCATAGAAGAAAAATCCAGCATTACCTTCAGATGGTACAGACTTTGCTGCCAACCACATTATTAATTCAAAAGGAGATTGACTGTTGCCAATAAAAGAATAATCATTGCTAGTATCATCAATCCTTACTTTACTTTGTTCTGTACCCAAATATTCTTTTATAATATTTCCAACAGTATTTCCAATATTTCCATTATACTTTTTATATACTACAGAATTTTGATTAGTAATTGATGATTGAGATAATAAAGTAACAAGAATTGCATTCTTTTGTGAAGTTTGACTTAAATTTGATGCACCATTAACAATGAGTGGATTTCTTTCAAAATCAAGAGCACCTGAATTACTATTTCTTATTCTAAACTTAACTTTCTCACCACTCGTAATAGGAAGTGCATTGTATATTGAACCTAATCTTTCTTGTCTATCATAATCATTCTTATATGATACCGAACCACCAGTGTCTATAAATGTAAGTGATGCTGTTACATTAGGAGACAATACACTTTCATAATAATCAAAACTCGTAGTCTTTCCTTGTAGATTTACTTCTTTACCATCCTTATCAATGGTAAGAACTTCATAAATTGATGCTTGTGCTGCTTTTGCCATTATCTTACGTATTCCATATAGCTGATAGTTTTTGGGATTGATTAGAACTTGATGATCCCCCAGAAGATCCAGAATTTCCTATTGGAAATGGTACATATTCTATTTCTTTTTGAAATGCAATCATAAGTGTAGTATCTCCATCAGTATTGAAAGATTGAAGATTATTATTCTTTTTCACTGGACTAAGTTTCATATAATCTTTTCTCTCTAGACCTTCTTTATTGATAAACCTAGAAAAAAGAGGTCTAGAATTATCTTCCTTTAATCTTATATGCCCATTCTGATCAACATAATAAGTATCAATCCTTTCCTTATCATCAGTAGGACCAATAAAAGGAGTATCACCATCACTAAATGTCTCACTTAATGTTAATTTTTCACCTGTCTCTGGATCAATTATATTAGTTTTTAAATCTACTCTACCTTCTTCATCAAACACAAAAGGATTTACTTTCTTTAATCCTTCTACTATAGGTCCAAGTTTCTTAATTTCCTCTCTTAAATTATAAAGTACGTTTCCAGGTAAAAGATTCCCATCATCATCAAATTTTGCAATACCATCGAAAGATCCTTCTTCTTCAAATGGTTTGGTAATAGAATCAAAAATAGATACAAAACTATCTTTAATCACTGTAAGAATCTTTCCTATATTATCAAATAAACCTTGATTATTTTCTTTAAATTCTTTAAACTTTTTAATTATATCATCTATAGCATTTACCACTATACCAGTTAATAATATACTACCAAGTCCGAATATTTTATCAATAATACTCATAGGACTTTTTAATACAGATTCTACTTTTTTTCCTGTTGGAGTTTTAGAAGATTTTATATTTCTCTCCATATTTCTTATTTCTTTTCTCTCAAGAACATTTCTCTCCAATCTTTCCCTATCAAGACGTTGTTTTTTTACTTTCTTAATATCTTGAGTAAGTTTAGATTTAATTTTCTGAGCATCTCTTTTTAATTTTTGAGCACTAGTCTTCTTCCTAGACATTCGTTTGCCAAAATCTGACATAATCTTCCTAGTAGAACTTGCTGCTTTTTTTAAAGCATTTGGAGTTGCTTTTATACCCTTAATAAGTCCTTTTTTAGCAGCAGAAGCCGTATCAATTGCTAATTCTCCACCAGCACGTGCTGCTTTTCCTGCTGCTCTTCCTACTACCTTAGCTCCTTTTGCAGTTGCTTTTGCAGTTGCTTTTCCAGCAACAGTAAGTCCTTTTGCAGATGCTGATACTACACTCGATACTATTTTTCCTAATGCTAAAAGTGGTACTGCCATATCTTATACGTATATTCCGTAAATATCTGGAGTCAATTGTCTATAAGGATCACTCACATTTTTTGAAGAAATGTGTAAAACATTAGTTGCTACAGAAGAACCAGATAATGATGGTGGTTGATTTTTAGTAATTGTCGGTAGATTAATTGGTATAAAATTTAGTCCTGATTTTGTTGAGGCTAGATTAAGATTGTTATTATTTAAATCATTATTAATTTTACTGATATTATTTTGTTCTACTTTACTAAGATTTCCTGAAGATCTTGTTTTTTTAAGTAATTGTTTTAGATATAGTATTGCTCTATTTGTTTTAGCAGCAGGACCACCAGTTTCATCCCAATTCCAAGGATTCATCCAGTTCCACCTGTTCCATCCAGGTTTGTCCCTTTCAAGTCTAGCAATAAGTGCTAATATATTAGCTTCATTTGCACCACCTGGTTGCGATTCTAGATATTTGTCAATTCTCATTCCATCAACTTTCATCGTCGCAATATCAAATGGTTTACTATCGTTTGGTCCAACTCCTTGTTTAAGATCAATTTCTTTATCAAATACTCTTTTAGCAACATCCTCCATAATTTTTATTCCTTGATCACTTCCAGCTAATAAAAGAAGTAAAGGAGATGTTGCTTTTAATATAAGTCCTAAGCTAACTACAGCACCTAAGAGTGATCCTAAAAATTTTGCTCCTACTAAAACTCCAATAGTGCCTACTATCCACTTCCAATTTTTAGCAAGTATCTTAAAGAATTTTGATACCTTTTTTTGATTTTCTTCATCCTTAAACCATTCAAATACAGCATTAGCCAATATTCCAGTACCTAATATTCCACCTAATGCTATTAATTTACCAAAAATATTTGAGAAAGGAGAAGAAGCTTTATCTGCAGTCTTTGTAAATATATTTCCTGCTACCCTTTCTTTTTTTTGTTTCTCTACTCCACTTTCTGCTCTTCCAAATTTTCCTTTAGATTTTTGTTTTTTTAAATCACCAATATCTTCTTTATTCTCTGCAATACGATTCGCAAAATCTAACGACATTGCATTACCAATATCTAAAAGAATATTACTTATCTCATCTAATTTTGATTCATTTTCATTATTTGTATTATTAACATCATTCTCATCATCAATATGAGAATGTGAATTTAGTATTTCAGTAATTGAATTTATACTTGCAAGATTTTTTCTTATATCTCCTGCAAGAAAACTAAGTCTTAAATTAATATTCTTAATCTCATTCTCTAAAGCACTTCCAGCTGCATGAGATGAACCCATAAATTTTGCAGCACTTATTGTGGGTTTGATAGATGTATTTCCTGAACTTGTTACGTTAGCCACTTTGTTGTTGCTGTTGTTTTAGATTTTCCTCTTCAATATATTGTTTGAGTAGAGAAATATAAACTTCTCTTTCCCAAGGAATCATGTTTTCGAGCTCTGTTAATGAGTATTTATGGTGTTGCATCAAGGCAAAGTTTAATTTATAGTATGACTCAAGATCTGTATGAGCCATACTTAGTTGAAAAAACTTGCCAATCCCTCCAATACGACTTTATTTTCAACACCAGTCTTAGGATTTTTTACCTTAACTGTATGAGAAAGTTTGGGCATTGTTGTAAAGAATTTCTCTACATCCTTAAATTGTTTTGTATTCAATTGTTCAATAAATTCCGATAATTCTTTCTTAGTAGAATCGGTAGAACTCCAACTTTCTTCTTCATTGTATATCATATCAATACAAGAAGTAATCATATCTAATGACTGAGAAACTTCACTTCTACTAGTATCAGTTGCATCAAAATTATTTTCAATGAACTCATTCATAGATGGATATTTTAATTTCATTGAAAGATTATCATCAAGTTTGACAATATTTGTATGATTTTTATCTTTCTTAACTTTGATAGAATCAATATCAATTTCCATCTGAACTTGTGTCTCTCCATCATCAGGACACGTCACATTCACTTCTACTGTCTCACCGACTGATTTAGAACGTACATTCAAAAACAAATATTCAATATCAAAAGTAGAAAGTTTTTCAACCTTAATACCTCTGGTGAGAATACAATTATTCAATATATCAATAATGGCAGAAGTAATCTGCTTCATATCATCAGACTCCATTGCCATGACTAATATCTTTTCTTCTCTTACTAGAAAAGGACGATATTTAATCTTCTTTGCAGTAGAAGGCAATACCAACTCAAATGTCGGTGTATTAATTTTTGGTAAAGGCATAATAATCTAATAACAAGTCGTAATTTATATATAAGGGTTTATCCAGTGTATACTATACCTTCAGATGTCTCAACAGGTGGAGCAGGATCAATCTGATCTACACCATTAATATTAAGTGGTCCTACATTAGAGGATGGAGAAACATTACTAGATAAATCAGTCTGAGAAGCATCTAAACTAGTATTAAATAAACTCTGTGAGTATCTACTATACCTAGTATCAAGGAATGTACGTGGTATATCATCAAATTCACTTAGATTAGGAGAAGTAATATAACTTCCTCTAGGATTCACAATATAACGATCATAATTGAAAGTAACACTAACTTTTAATAATTCAGCATCTCCATATGATACTGGAATAGTAGTCATAGTCTTAGGAAAAGCATTAATAAATTGATAATCTATCTGAGATGTAATATCTTTCTCAAACTTAGATATAAACATTGTTTGAACTTTATAATCATCTGGATATCTGTATCTCTTATAATAATTTTCACGTAACTCATTAATTTGATTATGAGATCCACTTGAAATAAAATCCATCCAACCTTCAAAAATTCTTAGGTTAGTATAATCAGTATCAATATAAAAAGTAAAATCAATATCAGTATATAAACGAGTATGTGCGAACTCTTGAGGTACTCCCATAAAATTATCTTTCACTTCACCAGTCGCATATGATGTAGTTGGTAATACTGCCTCAGAACAGAGAAGACCACTCTTTCTTGATAGAAAATCACCTGGATTGTTTATTCCAAGATATCCACCCAAATATTGTAATATTTCAGGTTTTAATGAAGAAAAACTTACAAGATACTGATTGGATTGTGAAATCTTACCAACCAGATCTTGCACCTGATTCATTGTAATTCTTTGTACAAGCCTATTCGTCACTCTAAATACCTTATAAGATTCTTTTATTATTTCTATTTAGATGGCTTATAAAGGAAAATTCAGACCAAGTATTCCTAAAAAGTATAGAGGTGATTATACAAATATCATATATCGTTCTTTATGGGAACTAAAATTTATGAAATATTGTGATAGTAATCCTAATATTCTTGAATGGGGAAGTGAAGAAGTCATAGTTCCATATCGTTCACCTATTGATAATAGATACCATAGATACTTTCCAGATTTCTATATTAAAGTCAGAGAAAGCACAGGAACAATTAAAAGAATGATAATCGAAATAAAACCTCAAAAACAATGTATAGAACCAAAAGTTCAAAAAAGAAAAACAAGATCGTATGTATATCAAGTATGTGAATATGCCAAGAACCAAGCAAAATGGGAAGCAGCAAAAGAATTCTGTGAAGATAGACAGTGGGAATTCAAAGTGCTCACAGAAAATGAATTAGGTATAAAATAATGAGTCGTATTAGATCTGTAAGAAACAATTTAATTGGAACTGAAGATGCTGATGATTTAATGTTTGAAATTATAAGTGTTCTAAGTGAAGG
>VTLG01010500.1_pt1 | contig 29226 bp, 52 predicted proteins | sample 4694571 | NCBI WGS metagenome assembly VTLG01 (sample SAMN12604809, study PRJNA352737) | marine metagenome | biome: ENVO:00000447; feature: ENVO:00000209|ENVO:00000569|ENVO:01000036; material: ENVO:00002151; isolation source: viral sequences binned using virsorter ...
ATCCCCGAAAATGAGAAGCCCTGTATGGTGTGCATATATACTATATCTCTCTGTAAATCAGATAGTTGCGGCCATGCAGATTCGGTATCTTTTGCAAAATTCGTTTCATCGGAATCGTATTGATCCTTATGATATAAATATTCCACGGCTAATTTAAAAACATTTAATCTTTTAATGGCTTTTTCAGCTTGTTCCGCCGCTTCTAAATTATAGCCTTGATCCATTATTTGAAATATCTACCATAAATTTCATTGCAAAAAGCACTTAACATCACCAATCCAAAGGCAAACAACGCCGTTCCTATTCCCAGGCATAAGACCGACCCGGCTAACTTGACTACCCAATCCATCAGAATGGCAACTTATCGTTTGTTTTAGGTTTGAACTCATTTTTATAAGCGTAATGTGTTGCGCCTTTTTCAGACATTTCCCGGCGTTTAGCTATGGTGATGTTCACCCATCCACTTGGTTCGGCGATCTCGACCAATTCATCCACGTTCAAGGCTACATTTAACAGGCTACCGCCATCGTCAAACGTCTTTTCAACTATCTTGCACTTGTTGATGTACTGTTTTTCTGGCATCTTTTCTTTCCCTTCTTTTCTTTGATTTGTATTCAGCAATGCTCTTGCGTTTTAGCATCTTTGCTCTTTTTCTTTGTTTTGCTTTTTTATTTGGCATCTTCGCTTTCTAATTCTTTGAGGTCACGGCAGCATTCTCCGGCCATACCAAGTCTTTTTGGTTATCAGCTATAAAAAGACCGCGGTTATGCACTTTTGACCTCAATTTTTGGCTTGTATATATCTTTCAATAGTTCCCTTACATTCTCAACGTGTTCGGAACAGGCATAAGCAAGCGTAATCGTTTCCCCGTCCTTTATATCTGTAAATTCATAATTAGCAAGTTCAAGGCAAGACCCTTGTTTGCATATATTCGGGTAAACTTTATCCATCTTCATCTCGGCACGCTTCTCATATTGGTTTGTACATAATTGGAGTTTTTCTTGTGCCGGATATATGGCGTTTTACATCCTTGACACCTATATACCGGGAATTGATTAGCCGAAGTGAAATATGTGGCTTCTGTTTCGTCCAGGTGTTCGCATCCGCAATTCGGGCAAACATCCATGTCCATTAATACGCCCAGATTCGGGTGATTCTTGATAAAAGGTCGCATATCAAGATATTCTTCTTCATTTTCAGTAACATCTTGCTTGTTGTATTTCAACATTTCATCGAGAGCCTGTTGATTTCCTTCTTCGCAACGCTGCCATAAAGAGTAATCCGTTTTTCTTTTTCCCTTTTTCCCCTTTGCCTTCCTTAAATCATCGAGTTTATGGGATGCCGGATAACCTATTTTTCTTGAATGTTTTAATGTGTCAATCGTTCTAAATGGCGATGGTGGTTTCATGTGGTGAAGAATAAACCCCCAATTCAATTTTCTTATATCAAACTGTTCAACATTATGACCAATTACAATATCCGCTTCGTCCAATAGATTCCAGATAGATTCTAAAATACGCTTATCATCGCGTTCTAACGATTCTTGTGGTGTGACTATATCTGAAAGCACATTTTCATCGTAAAGCCACTTTGCCGCCCAAGATATTATATATTGATATTTGGTAATTTGGTTAAAAGCGGGTCGCTGCTTATATAAACCGAATGTTGTTATATGATAAAAAGAAGTCTCTATATCAAATAAAAGAATCTTCGGCAAATTAGTTTGTGGCGAATCCATCGGGACCGAAAACCTCCGCCCGCAACTATTACACTTGTATCTTTGTAGGTTTCGTTCTAACGAATTTGAAAATCTAACGCCATGTTTGATTGCGAACGTAGAATTACATTTCGGGCATACTGCTTTCATTTGCTTTCCTTTGGTATGTGGTTACCATAACTCCTCTTGATCTTCTCCATGACTGAACTCCCACGTGTGAACAGGCTTTTTGTATATACCGAGCTTCATGTCGTTTGTTTTCCGCAAATAGCCATCGTTTGTGAGGTTTGTGATTGCCCGCCGCACCGAGGTAAGGGGACGGGTTGCCATCTGGCAATAGGTCTGGATTTCTTCCGGGGAATATCTGTTCCCCTTGTTTCTTTCAAAGAAGTGGAGAATCCTATCTTCTTGTGTGGATGCCTTCCGATTGGCTTCCTTTAGATCAAATCCTTTTAATTTGTTTGTATTATAATAACTCACGGACTTCATCTAATAGTTCTTCAAGGTCGAAGTCTTTAAATTTGCGGAATGATTTAAACCGCCTTCGCAGTTCGTCAAATTTTTCCTGTCCGAATTTGTCGATGTACCATTTGAAGTACGGCCATTGATCGGAGCCATGTGAATAATTACACGGCCAACATTGTGTGTGGCAATTGCCGTCATCGGATATGTCCCACCTGGTTGAATAGTTTTTCCGTGTGAAGATATGACCATTATTGAGGCGTTCCGTAGTTCCGCATTGAACGCAATATCCGTCCCGGTTTCTGATATATTGTGATACTGCTTTATCAAGGTTTCGGACTAATGTTTTTCGGCTTGGTTTTCTTGGCATAATTCTTTAAGTCGCTTTCCGATGATATAGGGGATGTGCGGGACAACTGCGTTTCCGATACCTTTAAGTCGGTCCACCCGCTTGGGTATCCCATGAGCCACTCGACCCAGTTCGGGTTCAAAACTCCAGTACCCGAATCTCTCACTTCTTCGCAATTCCCAAGCATCCTTTGCATTTTTCCTTGTGGTGTCCCCGCTGCATCTTCGTTTGCTTGTGGTGTCGGGAACATCCTGTAAATCACTTCTTCTCTCAAGTTCCCCGATACTTTTCTTCCCGGTCGGCTTGGGTGATTCAATCTTTTCTCTTTGTCCATCGGTGGTAGATGATCCATTGTGTTCGGCGTTGGAAACAATTTTGGATGTCGCACTCGGTCTTGAAGTCTTAACTGTCTTTGTGTTCCTGTCGATTTCCTGTGCCAATTCCCCTTTGCCATTTCTTCTAATACTTCTTTGCTGCAAGTTCCCCCGCCCATTGCATCCGGGGTACGCCACAATCCAAATCCGTTTCCTTCTGTGCCAAGCACCAACATCGTCTGCTCCCATAATTTGCCATTCTGCATCATACCCGATTTCGGCAAGATCGCTAATAACTCGTCCCCCCCCCCCGAATAGTGAGCATTGGGACGTTCTCAATGAATGCGAATCTTGGTCGTAACTCGCTAATAACGCGGTGCAACTCTGTCCAAAGACCAGACCTTTCACCTTCTATCCCCGCACCTTTACCGGCGACTGAAATATCCTGGCAAGGAAATCCACCGCTAATGATGTCCACTTTTTCAAGGTTATGAGAACCAACTTTGCGAACATCGGTGAATTTTTTAGTATGAGGAAACCGGATTGATAGAAGTTTCTGGCAATAGTCGTCAATTTCGACTTGCCATCTGGTTTCGATACCCGCCCACTCAAAGCCAAGATCAATTCCTCCGATGCCGCTGAACAGACTCCCGTGAGTCATTATATTTCTCCGATGCTTTTATGTATTCTTCTTTACGTTCTCTTATTTCTGATTCTGGCCGTCCATCAATAATTGCATTGATCCAACGGCGATCTAAATCATCTACTTCTTCTTTGTGCATTTCGGGCAGTCCTTTCTTTTTTTGCCATAAGATGGATAATCGAGATAATAATCTGGATCATCGCGTGTCCCCGGTACTGGTGGTTCCCAAGCAATGCGGCATTTTGTGCAAACGAATACCTTTTCATCGGTTCGGTGTCTTTCCTCTCCGGTCTGGTTTTGTTTATATAGTGGAATCTTACCGCTATGAAGTGTTGCCAGTTCTATATATTGACCGATTACGCTCATGCTATCGCCCTTTCCAACTGTATTTCTTCGATTGGTCTTAGGCTTTCGCGACACTCTGGACATACGGCAATTACTCCTTTTTTCGCTTTTCGTTTATGATGTCCATCAGGACAGGCAATTATGATTTCGGTAGATTTTTTTGCATCGGCTTTCGTTGAACCCGGACGACCTTCATACCATTCGGATCGACAACAATTATTAAAAGCGGAATCATATTTCTTGTATTGTTTCCCGGTAGCATCCAACCAATCTACAAATGAATCGTAATAGAATTGAATATTTAAGGCGGGATATTTTTTACTATAGGCTGATAAATTGGATTTGATTGTTTCTAATTGCTCTTTTTTTCCCTCTTTATCTTTAACCTTATCCAACTCTTTATATTTATCTTTGTCTTTAGCCCCTTCCAGAATTTTATAAGCCCCTTGTTCAACTTCATTAAGCCCCTTATATAGTTTATATTTTGTTAAAATTTTAATAACAGACAAATGCGCTCTGTTTGATTTATTTAATTCTCCATATTGATAAACGATAAATTTTGGAACAAACCACTTGCCAGGTTTGAAGGTAACGATCTTGCGATTGAATGTATTTAGTATTTCCGATTCATCAAGTTCAACCTTTATTTGAAACGCTGCCAATTCAATATCCACTTCCCATATTCCGGCATGATCACAGTTGTCCAATAAATAGAACCAGAACAATTTCATCTCTGGACTCAATTCGCGAATCCATTTCTTTTTCCATTTACCGGTATCTGTGAATCGCTTTGCCACTAAATCCAACCGTTAGCAATCGCCCGGAATATTTGGAATAGCATGAACAAAGCGAATAGCTTCATAAATCCGTATATGAACCGATCAAACTGGTTTTCCTGTTTGCGGATGTATCTCTGTTTTCTCATTGTGTTCCTCTTTTGGTTTGATTTCTTTTACATCAAAATTCTTCGCTTCATATCGGCGCATCGTTTTAGTAAAATGACCATTTTCATATTCGACTTGATCTTGTGGGACGATCATTGATAATGGCTCGCCTTCAAACGGAGGGTAAAAATAAAAAACTCTATACTTCATAAGGCTTGGGTTTCTGGTATGTGGGTTGCATTTTTACTCTCTTAATTTATGGTTATTCTTTTTGAATTTACAAGAATCTTTATAAAAAACAGTATTGCCGCTATCATCTTTTAATATATTTCCGGTTTTCGGATCAACGATTGCGCCGTTCTTTATATCTTCTATTTCGAGCGATAGGTTCGCAATATCTATCACGGTATTATTCAGCTTTTCGATCATCTTTTATTTCTTTTTTTGAATTGTGCCACACCTTTTGTAATTCGTGTAATAGTCGCCGAAGTTGTGCTACCGATAAATGATTCAGCTTCGGACGATCCCCGAAAAGTTTCTCCTTGATGCGCAGAGTGTTTTGCCATCCCATTAGACTTTGAGCGTTTGCAAACCTTTGTATTAAATCGTACCACTCTTTATTTCTCCAATCCATTCGCTTTTTCTATTATTTTAGTAAGCATATCAATCGTTGCCGTTGCGGATTCTTTGGTATGTCCTTGCGAGTCTGATAGCCATCCTTCGGCTGATATTCGCTGTGTATCGGTTACATGATGGGATTTGATCAGTTCACGAATTTTCTTTTCCTGGTGATCGGTCATTATTAACTTTTGCTTATGGATCGCGTTTTCGACTTCATTGGCAGAAGCATATTCATTCCCGCCACCATATCCGGCAGCACTCAACGCACGTCCGATTGCCGATGTTTCGCAATTCTCCAAAGCACTTGTTTTATTGATCTGGCTTGAATCTTCTACTTCGTATGCGTGGCCGGTGTAGGTTGAAACAGATTCGCCGGTGATTATTGTTAAAGTCGCCTTCATAATTACCACGCCTTTATCCCAACTGATTATTTCGGTGTTTAGCGAGTATTCTTTTTCTTGTTTTTGAAGCAGACCGTTGAGCAGATGTATTCGCTCCGCAACGGTATGGTATTCTTTATTGTGTATCATTACAGGCATTTCACTGTTCCTCCTTTATTACTGAAATAAGTCCGATAATTACAACCACAAAAAATATAATTAATCCGAGTAAATGGTGATTGCATATATTCATCTGATCTCCTCCTTGCTTAATCGCGTTATATCAACGGTTGATTTTACGACATCCGTGACATTAATAACTCTTTTAAAATCCCCATCTTTCAACGGCGGATAACATTTATGGGCATGGTTTACAGTCCACCCATCACCCGCCTTGACAATTGTATCAACCAATTCATCGATGGAAAATTCCACTACATTCTTGCCCTTCGTATCGCCGGAAGGCATATCGTATTCGATGATGGCTCTGTATGTAACTTTAGCCAACTATTTCCTCCGTTACATCTTCACCGCAATCTTCACAAACCAGTATTGATTTGACGTTAAACTTTTTCATTATGACGGTTTTATGTGGGCATTCCATTCCGGGTTCGTCCGGTGGTATTTCTCGATTAACACCGTAACAAGGAAAGTAAAGATGAGGTTCAAGTCCTTCAGATGTTTTGCTCATTGTTTTTTCCTTTTTAAAAGGATACCGGGACAAGAGTCAACGCTTAAATCGACCACAGACGGAAGTCTGTTGTGAGAATGTCCCGGTGAATTGTTTGATTGAATCGATTTAAGCATGGAAGAATGTAATGCAAATATTTGGAATATCAATACTTTTTTTAAAAAAGATTAAATCGACCATATCCAAACTTATGATTTCAGCCTATACTTATGTCCATAAAAGCAAGAAACCCCCGTATTCGGCGAATATGGAGGTTTTAGGTGTATTCTGGTGTAATATTTAGACTCGTTATGCCTTGCCGTTGATTCTGCCCTTCAAATATGAAAGTCCATCGGTTACATCGTTTAATTCTTTTACAATATCGATTCTGTGATTCGCGGTATTTTCATCGGACTTATTAAATCGATCAATTAGTTTTATTACAATGCCTTCCACATTTTCAATGGTTGATTCCATTTTGGCGATGGCTTGCCGCACTTGATCTAAATCATCGGATTGATCTTTCTGGCTTTTGATCAAATTCATAATCATATAAGCGAACAAAGAACAAACGACTCCGATTGCTCCATATTCAGCATATACCCGCATCATTGTTTGTCTCTCAATCTATCTAATTCCTTTTCTAAATATTTAATTCGTTCAAATTGTATATGGTCCGAACTAATTGGCCTGTCTTGCAATGAAAGAAGTGATTCGACATTTTTATTTAGCATTTGAATTTCTTTTTCTACAAAAGATAAACGACTATCTAATTGCGAATATATCCAGATCAAACTTGAAATCCCAATCACCGCCTGGATTAACATCGGCAACGAAACATTCAAGGAACTTTTATCTGAAATCGGTTTACTCAAGGTCTTTTAAGTCCTAATCTTTGTAAAAGACTGCGATTCGTCTCTTTTAATTCTTCGTTATAATGTTCTAACTCTTGAACGTGTTCTTTCTCTATCTCTGCCATTTTGGAATTTAAAATTGTTATTTCTGAATGCATTTCCGCGATTGCGCGCTCCATGTTAGCCATGTTCGAGGTTGTTTGGTAATAACTACCCACGACAATAGCCGTGACTGCCAAGATTTTGAGAAGGAATGATACTGAAATTGTGAGATTGAATGAGTCACTTATTGACTTGCTCATTTTCTTTTACGGTTTCTTCTGGTACGGGTATCCCCAGTTTCTTTTCCCAACTTTTTATCGTCGGTTCCAAAGTTCCTCTTGCATCCGCAATCAGAACCACAACCGCAATCACGCAATGCAAATAAAACCATGTCATTTATATCCCAATTTCATGTGCATACACACGGGACAAGTATCCATCGAATGATTTTCCGAATCAAGTCTCAATCTGTCGTAATTTTCTTCCGCATGGCCAAGCCTTACCTCCATAACGTCCTGGTCTTTATCAACTCCAAGTGTGGTAGTCATTAGCCATCCTGTTAAACCTATTATTAAGGTTCCTATACCGGCTAAAATTGCGCCTTGTAAATCTATCTTTTTCATATTACCATCCTATTCCTTTAACAAATGCGATTATTGTCCATACACCAAATACGACTAAAAACCTCGCATATAAATTTCCAAATTTTTGATTCATTTTGGTTCTTCACCGCCAACGGGCTTATCTGGATTCTGCTTATCTTCTTCGTATTTGGGTACGACAAGATCATCAGCACACGAAACTAATATTGTGAATAGTGAAATCATCCCAATAATAAAAAACTTCATTGCTTTCATTAAAATTCTTCTTCAACGGTTAATTTTATGTTAAAAATATTCGGAGATACTTGAGACATATCTAAACTATTATTCGCGAACCGTCCGAAAATATGTTCAGACTCCGCATTGTCACCTTCCGAATCTTTATCAATTGAAAAGATAAAAGGAATGTGATTGCCATTTGTTTTATTCCAAACATCCTCAACAAAATTTTGATATGCGGCTAAATGTCCCGGCGCACGCACATCATATTCAGCCGGCATGATATTGGAGGAATCAATAAAGCTGAAATTCATATCGTAAATTAATCTTCCACCATAGCCTTGGTAGTTATCCGAAGCAGTGGTGAATGGTGATTTCGATGTGCTTGTTGAGGTTCTGCCAAAAGACTTTAAGTTGCTGAATCGCTGTCCACCGTATGATTCCTGTAAATCGTTCATTCTATTATATGAAATCATTCTGGTAATATTTAAATCCGGAGCGTGTGGCATTTCATACATTTGTCCAACCATAATACAACCAATAGATAAATCTGTCGATCCATCAAAAGTCGAATCACCTTCAAATTGAATACCTACATATTGCAATGGAGTATATGAACCATAAGTCGGATTAAGTTTAACGATTGTGGTTCCATCCGTTGCCGGTGTTATTTCATACGGACTGCTTCCATCTATTGTATCTGCATTAACAACTTCGAGCGTAGCGATGTGAGAGCCACCCATATCTACGCTGTTAACGTCTGATTCTGTTGCGCTTGCCGCGATTCGTATTTTGCCGGAACAACTCGCTAAATTATGGTTTAAGATCGCGATATAGTTATTTCTAAAAGATGATGCCGCCTGGAAGTCTAAATTAATCAGAACATGACCATCCGTATCCGCACTTGTATTAAAATCAACTTTATTCGACGGATTCATATCGAACAATTCCGCTTCTGTTCCAGTTTGGATGCCGATAAGATTTGTCCCGGTTAATACGTCAAAGTTTCCGTCTTGTGCGACACCCCTACTCATAAGGTGATTGATTAAATCTGGATAAAATCTTGGTGTCCCGATGTTCATGTTTGCCATTTAGCTTACCTTTATTGCTTTTATTGAACAGCCTGTGACTGTTTTGGAAATGTCTGCCACGATGAAATAACCCGCAGCCGTACTATCCCAGGTCGTTGTAACCGAAGAAAATGTATCGGTGATGGAATCCCACGATCCACCCATCGTTTTGCCGTAAATTTTTAATTCTTTCGGCCAATTACTAAAATTTATTATGTCACCGATTTCGAGGTGATTATATTTTGGACGGACACAACTGAAATCCACCGTATCGTGTCTGTCTTTCATGATCTCTAAATATGCGGAAGCCAAAGCGGATGCCGTTGTTGAATCAAGTATTTCATTGGCATCCATTTCGAGTTTCATCGTTTGATTGTATCCGGTTACAGTTGTTCCTTGTGAGGTTGAATCGGTTGCGGTGGCTTCTGATTTGTTTTGTTTTGCCCCGTAATCGTGATTATATCTAACGAGAATGGAATTTTTGACCTCTCCAAGCGATGTTTTCCCGACCTCTCCTAAATCAATATCGTGAAAATCAATTGTCTGGTCGGCGGAAGAATAGTCATCGGCGCGCCTTAATGTCTTGATCTTGAATTTTCCATCTCCCCCGATAAATATATAGGAAAAGCAAAGCATTCCAAGTCTTTCAATTATATCCTTTGAATTGATGAATTTGTACTGTGAAAAGGCAAACTTTATATCGCCGACTGCATCTTCATATATGTCGCCCAAATATCCGTTCGATGTGTTTCCAGAAGTATCAAAAGTTGCATAATCAATTTCATCGGAAGTCAATCCGCTGATAATATAGCTTTCTCCACTTGCCATAATATTCGCATCGATACTCAATGTGGTTGCGCTATCTCTTGCCGTTACCATTGCGCTTGTTTTATCTGTTATATTGTAAACAGTCTGGCCGACAACGCTTGTCGCAAAAGCAGCATTAGAATCCACTAATTTGTTTGAAGTGGTGCTTGTCCCCGACCCGCTATAAAGTACCCCTAATTCAGATCGTAAAATACTTTCAATGATATAAACCGGGTTTTCAATTAAGGCATTTGTGGCATATCCATTATCGCCACTTTCACTATTTCCTCTATTATCTGCATCTATATAAGCGCCATATTGCCTTCCCTTGCCCGAATAATAAACATAATCAATCTTGGCAGGGGTTGAACCGGAAATCGTCCGAGAATAAATATTGTGATCGTATGCCAGATTGATCTTTTCCGGTCCATTCCTACCAATCCGCATCGATTTAAGTTGTCCAAGTTCATATAGTTCTGTTATGTCGTGGGACTCAATTTCTTCGAGTGTAAAATCGACAACAACGCCCGACTCATATAATTGAGCCGAGTTATTATTGTTACCGCTGCCGGCGTTTAAAGTATATACAATTGATCCTTCAAAATCCCAAGCATCTCTTTTTGCAGAGGTAAATAAACTCGATATACTGGTAGCCGTTTCTGTGTCGGTAATATCTGAAGATTCGGTGATTGTAGAAGAATCAATCGTCATTTGGAAATTACCAGAAGCGCCTTCTTCCGAAAAATCTGTAACTGTTCCCCATTTCGTCAATAGTTTTATTGCACTATAAACGCCAAGTTTGTCAATTCTTGGAAAGGCAAAAGTCATATTTGATACAGAATTGTTGGTTATCTCTCCATTGGCTAACCATTGTGCAAAAGCAGAAAACGAACCATCTCCAACCCTTTCTTCATCAGATACGGAATAGCTACCCGTTCCGCTTTCAGAAGCAAGGTTCGACGTGCTTATTGGTATATAAACAGATGCCGTATTTCCTCGATATTCTATTTGTGGATTGTTGCTTATAGAAATATTCGCATCGGTAAGTGTGGGATAATACTTATTTTTAAAAATATAAATATTTTCAGCATCTAAAGTATTGACGGCTTGACTATCTGCCTTCGCTTCTGATTCTTCTCCTTGCACATCCCACTCGTCGGTGATAATTGCGGGAAATGCGTTTTTGTAGAAATTATAAAAACGATCAAAGTTTGTAGTTGGAATTGTTCCAATATCTGTTTTTTCATAAAAGTCGCCGTAAGCCATTGGAATCGGTTTGCCGACATTGTTTGCCGGAGCGTTTGTATATGTGGAAGAATCAACGGTATTGATTGGAACGGTCTTATGATATTTCGAGTTATTGTCAAACAGAGTTAAGGTCACATTGTTGTTATCATAATTAATTTCACCCGAAATAACCCCGGAAGCAATCATCCGGGCTGCCGTATCAAGTGTGGAAGTTTCGTTTGTATTTAAAAACAATTCCCATTTGCGATTTGCGAAGTTATTATCAGCAAGAAGATCGGAGAATCGTTTGCCCTGGATGGACTTTTCGGCATTAATAAGCGTGACGCTCGTATTACCGATTGAGGTGGTGAAGTTAAAAAAATCTAATGATTGGCGGTATGTTCCCCAAGATGCAACCAATCCGTAATATATATCAGAACCATCCTGTCGATGGCGATCACTTACACCAATAAAAGCCGATTCATCGTTGTAATATAGTTTAAGAACCCAAAACGCCGTAGTATTTGAGTTTTTAAGGGCGTTGGTAAGCGCACTATCGAATGTGAGCATTTAGCCAATCCTCGCCTGTCCTGTCGAGATCGCTTTGTTTATGGCGGGGATAATACTATTGGCAGCAAAATTATGATCGATGACACCCATTCCGCCGAAGTTCTGATTGATTGTGATTTTAGAACCGCCGCCGTTTGGGGTTGGGAATGATTGTGTGGGTGATTTGCCGAAAAGGAAATTGACGGCGGTACTTAAGAACCCTCCCGGCGTGAATCCTTTGGCTGTATCCATAAAGAAATCGAATAATTTTGCCTGTGCAACCATTAGACCCAATTGAATGACAGCCCGCTTTAACGACTCCGTTACATTGTCCCCCATTATTGCAGATGTACCTAACGATATGGCGGTTTGGGATGCAAATTCAGCAGCTTTTTTAGAAGCATCGCTCGCTTTAAACATCTCCGGCACAAGAACTTCTTTTAATAATGGCAGTTGTTCATCCCGCAGAATATCGACTTCGTGCCGTTTTTCTAATGCAATTTGTTTTGCGAATGAAATTATCTCTTGATACCTTTCACCTTGTTCGCGAAGTTGAAGTGGCATACCATCTGCGTCTTTTAAAGCATCTTTAAATTCTTTTGCTCCGGTGTCAATACCAAGAGCAATCAATTCTTTTTTAAGTTCACGAACACCGATTCCCATTTTATTATATTGACCAACAATTAGATCATTGTCCTCTTTAATTGATTCCAATCCACCGACATCACCAAATTCAACCAGGTTATTCAGACCCGTTAAAAATTCTTTTGACCACTTCGCCGCATCCCTCAATGTATTAGCTACTGTTACTATAACAGGGGACAATAGATTACCCAAAGCTATTGCCGCATCACTAACAGATGATTTCATCTGTTTAATTGCATCTGCTGTCGTTAATTGTTCTTCCCCTAAAGTTGAAACAAGTTTATTTGCTTCTTTTATGGTAGCATTTACAAAGGCTTGTTTACGCTGTTGGTCGGTAAGTTCTGAAACGGTTACACCTAATGTTTTCGCAAATTCTTTGTAAGCATCTTCGGTTTTTACCATAATTCCCAGGTTATCAAGCATGAGTTTCGATTGACGACCCATACCAGTAACTAAAGATTCAATACCAAAAGTGGCATCTTTTCCCAACGCTTGTGCTAATCTTTGGGCTGTATCAAACATATTTACCATTTGTTCATCAGACTCAAAAATCCCAAGAAGCATAGCATTGTTCGCCTGTGTCATTAATTGAACAGAATCTACCGTCCCGTCTGTTGCTTTTTGAAGGCTATCAAATGTTTTAGCTGAAAATCCTGCAGCTTTTGTTAAATTGTTAAATCCTCGTTCTACACCTTCAAATTTTGTCGATAATTCAATTACTTTTTGCAATCCAGATATGATCGACCTTGCCGCAAAGAAAGCTGCACCGGCTTTGGCGGCGGCTTTCCCCATCCTTGCCATTCCACCTTCGACACCTTTTAATTCTTTCTTGGCTCGCTTCGCACCATCGGTACGGACTTTAATATTGAGTTTTTTATCAGCCATTATCTTTCTTTGCTTTTTCTTGCATACAAGCGTTTATTTCTCGATCTATAATTGAAAAACAATCCAATCGGTGCGTTGAAATATTGTCGAGTTCTCCAAGAGATACGTTGAATCTGGTTGTATAATTATATTCGTTGATCATTTCCATCATCCAGGGTTCGACAATTTGATTACAGTCTGCGAAGAACGGAACGGAATGGTACAAGATTTGTCCATCTGTAAAGTCTTTGCTTGGTTCACATATTCCATCTATTATGTTCCATATATCACCAACCGTTTGCACTCGAACAGGATCATGCTTGTAAGTAACCGGGAGTTTCGCCACCGTATAGGGGAGGCTTCTATATATGTCACGCGGTTCGGGAAAGCCAAGTTGCCAACACCAAACCGCAAGGCTCAACCCCCGGAATCTTTTTTTGCCGGTTCAATCCCCAAGTATTCCAAGAAAACCGCTTGAAGGACTTCATCGACTTTTGCCATGTCCATATCCTTGAAATCGCTTTCACCTAAACCGGCGATTGCTCCCACTCTTTCAAGAACCTCGTAATATGACTCCACATCCATCTTACCTTCCCACCAAACTTTCGCGTTAAGTTTATGTAACTCCCGTCGTTCTGCGTATGTGCAATCATTTATATCCCAATCTTTCTTTCCAACTTTAACAACCATTTAGACCTCCCTAATTGTTTACCAAGCAGTCACAGCTTCGTTTTTAAATGTAGTTATTTTGAATGCTTCCGTTGAACTGTTTTGAACACACTCGAAAGCAAGTGTATGAAAAACTCCGCTTTCTGAAATGTCTTGTCCTGGATCGCCCGTGTATTGTATTTCAGCGGCAATATTACATTCACCTTCCGCAGATACCGTACCGTCGCCAATACTTATCGCGAGGGATAAAGTATCGCCATCCAAAAAGTCTTGAATAACATTATTTGCAGCACCATAATCAAATTCGTCATCCCATTTCACGACAATATCGCCGGTAACCATATACTCTGGCATAACATAAAGTTCAGCATCGCCATTTGTATTAAATCCTACCCTTTGAACATTGTTTGCAATATTAAAGTTGAATGATTTCATTATGAAAGTTTGTGTCGCGTTTCCTTCTACGTCCAAAGTCCTCACGTCTGAATCAAGCACGTTGAAATATGTGGCTTCTCTTGCTACCCAGGTTCCATCGAAAGTTTGTTCTAATACGCTTCCGGTTGAAACGGGGTTGCTGAACCCACTAAAATAATTTCCACTTATGGAAACTAATCCGTTATTTGCCGCTACATCGCCCGAAATACTCAAGTCGGATACAACTACGCCCGAAACCTTGATCCCTTCGCCGGCAGCCGGATAATAGGCAAGATTACAACTGTGAGGAATACCGCTTGAAATTGTACCACCGATTGATGTCGAATTACTTGATCCGTCTATTTCCATTTCGTGAAGCGTTGAACCAGACGTACCGCTTTCTTGGCCTACCAATAAGACGTGTTGAGCCAATGTTCTCGGTGTTGCCAACATTTCAAAAGGCATCGTTACTGTTCCGCCCCTTGTATTGATAACTGTATCGGCGGCATTTTTTACGCTACCCCGCCCAGATAATAATCTGGATTCTCTAAAAATGTTAAATGTCGGTTTTTGTGCTTGAACTACGGGCTGTGTTAAATATGCCGTGCCATCGTTCGATGAGCTATCCAATCCGACACCAAACGAAGTTTCTGCCTTCAAGCCGTATTTAATACCGCTTATCGGGACAACTCTTGTGTCAGCCATTATTTGACTCCTTTTTTCTTTATTTTGTTATCGGCTTGTTTTGCAAAACCCATATTAAGCAATTCTTTTGCAGCCTTTTCTTCAATATCAACGGTCTTGCCGTCTTTCAATTCTTCAATCGAATTAATATCACAAAGTATCGCATTCGGATTTACTCTGTGTAAAACTTTTAAATTTCCTTTAATTTTCATGCGAACACCTCTGTTACTGTGCAATTAAATAAAATATTTGCTCTCCACAAATCAAGATCATCTTCATCTTGCTCATATTCAATTGATTCGACTTTCCCATCGTGAAATTTATAATCGCCAGAAGGTGAGTAATTAGAATTGTTGAATATTAACTTTTTCAAATGTTCTGCCATACTGGTTAAATGCATTTTTACGCTTTTCCATCCGCCGCCCCTCATTAATGTATAAACAATGGAAACGTCGTAGTTCCTCATTTGCCCAGAATGAAAATGTTCAATTAGCGTATCTTCCAATAGATTGATTACAATGGATTGATTACCACGATGTTTATCGACAATTGGGACATTTAATTCATCGGAAATAATGTCTTGCAAAGGTTCAACGATTCTATCGTTTGATATATTTTCGTAAGTAATTGTCGCCATTAATACTGTTCCATAACTACGCAATTGAAAAGCATATTTGATCTCCAAATATTTAGACTATCTTCGTCTTGTTCGTATTCAACTGATTCAATTTTACCATCATAAAACTTTTGAACCCCCGATGATGAATAATTGGAATTATTATGTATTAATCTTTTCAAATGTTCGGTCGTATTCGTTAAATTTTTTCTGACTTTATAGAATCCACCACCTTGTTGCAGAGTATAAATGATCGATATGTCATAACTCCGAGATTGGCCGGAAGCAAAATATTCAATCAAGGTATCTTCCTGTGGATCAATTACGAAAGATTGATTGCCGCGATGTTCATCAAATATGGGTATATTAAATTCTGTATTGATAATATCCTGTAGTGGCTCGATAACATTTTCATAAACTACATTTGAATAACTATCCGCATCACTTGAACCAAAGTTCCAATTGTTAGGATCGGCGTTCCATAGATTGTAATTCTCTGCCCATAAAACTGATTGAATATTTAATGCCACTAAATTCTTTCAGCCGTTGCGTATTTAATTGCCATTGTCCTTGAATCAACTATGCCGCTAATTTCCAATTCCCATTCATCATTAATTGTGTAAACACCAGGAGAGAATCGAACTTGCATCCCGTGACCTACGTCTTGAAATCCGCCATCGATTGTTTCTGCATCGCTTGACTTGTCAATCTTCAAGCCTGTATCGTCTGCCACATAGGTATCGTATTTCACACCCGAAGCCGAACCCGAAGTAAAGGTCCCCGCCGTACTGATAATTATTTTTATTACATCCCAATCCACGCCCGGAGTTCCGCGCACGTCAATCACGCTTCCCGTACTATTCGCATTTATTGCTATCTCACGTATAATTCCAGAATGTTTCGCTAATCCTTCATCCTGTGAAAGAGCGATCTGACCGGTACGAACCATATCAAGGTATCCCGTACCTTCTGGATTCATCGCCATTGCCATTAATTCATCGCCTTTTTCTTTATCATAAGGACGGATTAAATCAGCACAAGCAATGATTGCCGTGCTTCTGACAATGATCTCCGGCCAATCTGAACTTGTGGAAGCGGATGAAGCAGATGACATTCCCACACCTTTGCGTGGATAGATCGGAACTGGAAGGACATTGCGACACAAGTCGCTCGCCTTACGAACGCTTTCTTGTTTCGTTTCCAAGAAATCACGGCCGGACTCGATCACCGCACTATTCAAAAGCGTTGAAGATGAACTTGTAAGAAAGAAACTTAATAATCCTGTTCCAGTTGCGTAATTAAATTCTTTGTTTGCGTTTGGTGTATCTGTAACCGAAGTCATTTCTTCACCATTATAAAATAGTTGTTTCACATATCCCGCCGAATAAAGGTAATATAAATTCGTTGTGCCGGATGCCACCCAATCACCGGGAAGAACCCTTCTTAGGTTGTAATCGTTTATATTCGGTTCAATAAATTGAAGGTCTGTATTCGTGTTGCAATAGGTGGCTTCGTATGTACTCATGCTTGATGCACCTTATTCCTTAAATCTTGTAAATTAATTCGTGTCGGTTCTTCCATTTCTCTAATGGCAGATAATAATTCCACCAAGTCATCGAAATAGACTTCCGGGTTCTCAAAAAGCGTATTCAAATTGATGCTCTCCGCTTTGTCTTTAATGATATTAATGGATTTGCCCAATGTCATAGATATTCCCTTACGGTATCGATGTACTTTTCTTCCGTGCCTTTTCCTTGATCCGTGTTATAATATTTTTTCCAATACTTCGCACGGCCTTCTAATGTGTTCGGCATAGGCTTCGGCACTCTCCAATACTTAATCCGGCAATGAACAATCCCGGCGGCAATGTTCTTTTCTAATATGTCAGACCATAGCTTTTCATCGTAAGATTGCCAATGCTTTAGATCGACCATACTCGCTTCGGCGCACATCCCCATCAATGAACGTCTATGCTTAAGATAGTGGACAAGACTATCTACGCAACTGGCCGGCTCTATCTGGTAGAAACTTTTTGCAGGACCGTCTCCCAACTGCCGCAAATACTTATACCCGGATTCAACCAAACCCGTTTCGTGTACGAGTGTGACCGCATCATCAGAAGCAAATTTCTCGCCCATCTTTTCACAAGTGGATTTAATGAGCGATTTAATTTGTGTCGGGCTTATCACTTCCAGGCAATCTTTAACAATGCACCCAAGACATCGAGTATTTCTTTCATTATCTTCTTGCGTTCTTCGTTGTCGAGTTTACCGTCATCGGCATACGCTTCTTGAAGCGCCTTGAAAACTTCTTTCATTTCATCGACTAACTTCTTATACCTCAAGCCGACAAACGTCGCGCCACCGGCAATAATTAATCCCGCCAGGTAAAAAAAATTCGTCCAACTAAACCAATCACTCATGTTATCTCCCTTTAAATAAGTAAGCTATGAACCCACCAAATATTATGCTCACGACGGATCCGATACCTTGAATCGTTGCCATCCCACCTTCAAGTTTTCGCACCCGGCCATTCTGCATTTGGATTTCAAGTTTAGTATCGTGAGAATCTCGGTGTACTGAAGCCAACGTCGATTCGATACGTGCCAAACGATCCACTATGTCCAAACGGTATTCGTCAATCTGCGGTTTGTTCATCCTTTTCTTTTTTTTCCTTTTCTGCTTTCATCGCAGTTTCATAACCATTAATCAAAAAATTGACTTCTGATAATCGCATATTTAACTGTTGGCGTTCTACCTCCAGTTGCTCGATTCTTTTTTCCATTTCTTCACCTCCCATTGTTTTGATGATTTTAAAGAGCTTTTAGATCTGTTTCTAATTGTTCTAATTCGGCTTGTTCAGCTTCTATCTTTACAACATCTGCTTTACAGCGGTCTATTTCACTCTTTAGCTCTGAAAGTGAATAAGCCTTCACAGAGTCATCTTGAGCTTCACCAGTTTGAGGGTCAAAACTCTTACAAACTACTTGTAGTTCTTCGTGAGACTCTTCTGCTTGAGCAAATACAGAATCAGTAGTAACAACTCCTTCGCTATCTCTTACTTCTTCTACAGCTTCTACAGCAGGTCTATCAACTACTTTGACTTTCTGAACTGATACTTTACTTGCCGATTTTAATGCTTTATAATTATGCATTTTTTCTCCTGTTAATTAACTTTTGCTTTTAATTCTTCTACTTGCTGGGATAATTCTTGGACTGCTTTTATAAGCGGCATTACCAGCTTTCCATACGCCAATCTTTGTTTTGTGTTAATTCCTTCTTCCCATCCACTAAATCCAACATCCATTTCATCCATCACTTCTTTTACTTCTTGAGCAATCAACCCATCCCAAACCTTATTGCTTGATTCTTTAGACGGTATTTCAACACTAAATTCTTCCGGAAACTCGGAGCTTGGTTTTGTTTTATAGGTTATCGGTCTTAGTTTATTAATAAACTCTAATCCAATTTTTGTATCTTGAATATCTCTTTTAGTTCTTACATCCGATGTTACTGTAATGTCTCCACCATCTAAATCATAGGTCATAGAATTAGTATCATTACCAATTTCTACAACATTATCACTCGCAGTATTTAAAGATAAACCTGCCCCAATAATAATGCAACCTGCTCTTGCACCGGTATCTACATCAGCTACATTACCAATACAAACATTATGAGATCCACTTGAGATTGTACCTCCAGCATTAGTTCCTATAAGGGAATTATATTCACCATCAGCGACAGCACCTCCAGCCCCATAGCCAAAACACGCATTTGCATCACCACTCGTAACGGCTCCTAAAGCACCGTACCCAATGGCAGTACCATAATTAGCCGCATTCAATGCGCCATCCATTACATAACTACCAATACCTACATTTCTCTTTGAAAGGTTACTTGTCCAAGTACCGCCACCTGCATCATGACCTATGAATATATTATCTTCAGCGGCTAATGTAGAAACACCATCCATAGCATAAGCACCAATTGCGATATTCCTATCAGAAGCATCAGTTGTACTTAATGCGCCCATTGCTCCATAACCAATGGCAATATTGTCATCACCTTGAGTTAAAGCATCCATTGCTGAATAACCAATAGCTAAATTTCTCGCACCAGTTGTGAGAGATGAGAGAGATTGATATCCTATGGCTACTGTACCAGTCTGAGCATTTCCAGCAGTATCATCTAAAGCATAATCTCCGATTGCAATATTGTTAGTTAAATTACCAGAACCACCAGTTAAAGAACCAGCCCCTATTGCTATATTTCCTGTAGTTGTTGAACTTGAGGCGCTTCCCATTGCTCCTTTTCCAAGAGCTGAATTACTTACGGCTGCCGCATTAGCAGTCGCCAAAGCACTATGTCCAACTATAGTATTATTTGCCCCAGTGGTAACTGTATCAGCCGCTTGATACCCAATAGCAGTATTTCCAGCACCACTTGTGAGGGCATTGAGAGCTTGAGCCCCAACACCAACGCTACCAATGGCTGCCGTTGTCATATCAGCACCACCAGTCGCCTGTCCTATCATAACAGCACCAATGCTGGCTGTTGTGTCACTCCCCGCCTGTGTGCCAAGAAATACATTATTATAACCACCTATTAAAGCATCTCCCGCGAGACGACCCATTATAGTATTTCCATATCCTGTAGAGATAGCCAATCCCGCATTGAAACCAACGGCAACATTATTGTCTCCCGTAGTTAATGCACCCAAAGCCGCATATCCAATACCAACATTATTAGTAGCATCATCCATTGTAGCATCGCCAGTAAGGTCGCCAATAAGTACATTATAATTAGAACCAGCTTCTAATCCTATACCGGCATCTATACCGAGAACCGTATTTCCAGTTCCACCACTACCAGAACTATGAACAGAGCCAGCACTCCCTAATGCTAATTTTATATCATTACCAGATGTGACGGTCAGATCTGTTCCATCACCCGATAAATATTCACCGCCATCGTTATCGCTCAGATATATTTTATCCACAACCACCAAATCACCATCAGCGACCTTTAAGGCTTGTGCGCCATCTGTCCCGGTAATAGTTAGGCATTCTTCTGATGAATCCCATGTGAAATTATCGCCCGCCGTGCCACTATAAAAAATTACATCTGTTCCACTTCCATCAGCACCTACGGTTACTGTCCCGCTTAATTGTGCATTGCCAGATAAATCCAACGCACCGTTCATATCGATTGTGGTTGCGTTTATTTCAATCTCTGTATCAGATACTAAATCAAGCACACCGTCTGCCGATTGAAAAATATACGTTCCTGTGTCGCCAAACTCTAATCGGTTGGTACTTGACATCATCAACGCATCAGATGCGATGGTAAACCCGAAGGTCGTCCCGTTGTCGCCGTCCTTTACGCTGACGTGTGTTGTTGAATTACCGCCACCATCCGCATCAACGTGTAAAAGTTGTTCGTATGATGAAGCGATACTTTGTGAGCCTAAAGCTGCCATTTTAATATCTCCTTAAATTTAAACAATGTTCTGCCACTTGCGTTCTTCTCTCGTCCAAGTGTCATTTATACTTCGCCATAAATCCCGAACCAAACGCGCTGTTTGACTTGGAATAGAAACGAATTTTAATCCTAATTTTAACATCAGCCGACGTATGCCAGACACGCGCCCGATGCTAATGTAAATCCTGTGAATCTGCCGTAGATCGTCATCCCCTGGGGAAATGTTTCACCATCTATCGCAGCACCGCCATTCGCATCAATCAGCGTACCCGTTCCCGTATCGTCTGGGAATAGTTGTTCTGTTTCTGCGATCAGTCCCCCGCTACCGGAAGCGAATACTGTATCCTCGATGAATTGGATTGCCACAAAGACACCCGATCCCGCGCCACAAGTGACGGCAGTTGTACCGGTTACAAATATTGATCCGGCTTGTCCCATTGCTAAATTCTGCGCTTCAACAACGCCATACTCTCTCATTGACATATTGTTTCTCCTTTAAAATGCCTTACCGGGCGGTCAGTCCCATGGGCATTTAGGTTAAATTTATTTTTTATCTTTTTTGACTTTAGCCTTTGGCTCAACTTTGCTTCCGTCTGCATTGCATTCCTCGAAGCGGTCTTTAAGTGATTTTAGATCGTGATTCTTATCATCATATTCGACAATCACACCGTTTGGCTTTTTAAAATATTTACTCATTTTTTACTCCTTTAATAACGGGCGGGAGTTACCCCGCCCATCATCGTTAATCGGTTAAGATTAGGAAACGTCACTCAAGACATAGACTCCATATCCATCCTTGATTTCCACTTGTCCCCAGAAACCGGTACAAACGTATTTAGTCATCCGTTCAGATTCTTCCCGTTGTGTTCTGACACGGAATAACCCTTCTGCACCAACACCAAGACCTATAGCACCTTTGCTGAATGCAAACCCGGCTGCATCGCCGCCGCTGCTTACATCTTCATCAATTTGGTCGGACCAATAAATATTGAATCCGGCAAGTGAACCCACGTATCCGGTCTGGAAGGCTTCTTCGCCTTTTCCACCCATCATTCCGACAGGACGTGCGGTTGCGGTATCAGTCGTGCTTGAACCGGCAGTATCTAATGCCGTGTTATGTAGCAAGGATATGATTCCTTTTGATCCCCAAATCTGCTTTGGGCTTCCGACTAATGAATACGGCATCGGCGCTCCGGCTGCTCTTAATTGCGTTTTACCCATAGGTTTCCCAATGGAACGGACTATATCATCACCGGCATTAAATGCTACGGTGTCGGACGCTAATATGGTATTACATAGCACGCTTGCTAAACCCATTAGTCTCTGAACCTTCCGCAGAAGCGTCTGCGGCTTGGCTGCTGATTGTCTTGTCGTTTTTAACGATTTAGATTTCCAGCAATTCATCCGATTTTTAATCATTAATTTCTTAACAATTGCGCCTTTTGACGCATTGATCCGAAGATATGAGAAAGAGCAAGGGAACTACCCGCACCACATTCAGTTTGTGAAAATGTTTTACCAAGTTCCACAAGATCGTCGTCTAATTTAGCCATTCGTTCTACAAGGCTTTTTATCCTTGATCTCCACTTTTCAATGGAGTATCGGCATATCTTTTCAACTAACTTGAGTTGTCGAAGTCTCTTGGGTGTATTATATCTTTTCAACACCTATGCTCTGCCCCTGACCAATCTTTGATTAGCCTTCGGTTCGGATTGCCTTGCCATCTCTGGTTTAGGTTTCCCGCTTAATACTTCGATAATAATTTGCATAATCGCTTACGCAAACGCCACTTCAATTATAGCTACGGCATTTCCAAGAGCCGGTCCGGCTTGGTTTTCGACGTCATCGCCCGAACCCATTAATACTAAATCCGAGACTTGAGACTCGATAACGTGTTCAGATATGGTGGCTGTTCTTGCAGCCGAAGTGATAGCAATCGCAGTCGTTGCGGTTGCCTGTGTTGCCGCGCTTACATTCGCAGACGTTAGTTTTGTCCAATCCGAAAATTGAACGTGATTTGATCCTCTTACGGCTTGTTTTACAGACACAAGAGGATACATTACGTTCACATGATTGAACGCAATCACCGCATCGCCAATGGTTCTTCCGAGTCCACCGGCAGCGGTTGAGGTATTAGTTAAAGCCATTTGCTTAAACTCCTTTTAATGTATTTAAAAATTCAGTCATCATACGGCTTTTTCAACGTCCCCGGTCCGAACCCACTAAACACACCAACACTACCCGGCTTTTTGCCCTTCTGTACTCGCTCCCCGCGTTCTTCATGAATATCAAGATAGTCGTCATAAGAGACGGAAGAACCTTTGTAAGTACATTCAATATCTTCGCCACCATCTACTTTCTTGTGGCGCAAGTCATTGTCTGGATCGAGCGTTTTTTTAAATAGATCAGTTGCCATAACCGATCTTTATATTGCCGGACGTTTGCGGATTGTTGGCCTTCTTGTATCCAGATGGATCAAGTGATGCCCATTCTTCAAACGAAGCATATCCGCCCGTCGATGTTGGTTTAGAGTTATCTACCGAAGCCGGTGATGGAGTCGTAGAAACTTTTTTGACATGGACTTCCAATTTTTCAAGTGATAGTCCATCGTAAATAGCACGATCTTCTTCTGGTAATTCGGAAAGCAATTCTTCCCGTTTTGCCACATTGTATTCATCGAAGGCATTGGCTTTCTTTTCGGCTGCTTCAAGTTTGGTGGTCATATTCGCCATGATCTGTTCGTATTCACCTTTTGATTCCATTTCTTTCAGCTTCCGTGATTCGGCCTGTTCCTTTGCATCCTTTTTGAATGTGTCCAGTTCAACCTTCAATGTGTTTTTTTCGTCCACCAATTCACTAAATCGTGCGTATGGGACTTGATTGACGGGCTGCTTTTCTTCGCTTGCAGTATTAGCGGTGTCCTGTTTTACGTCTGGGACTTCGACTTGTTGTTCATCCATTTTAACCTCTTGTTTGAGTTATGTAAATCTTTAACCAATGGTAATGTTGATTGGTTTGCTTGCATACTTCTTGACATTCTTGCCAACATAGTCGCTTATGTTTTTAATAATTTCTTTTTGATTCTGGTCATTGATTCCAAATATATTTCTGTCATTGTCCGCATTACCTTTAACTTTTAAGCCATCCCGGAATACAATATCCACACCCACATTCGTTGGCTTTTGTGCTGATATAGAACCAAGCATTTGTCCCGACAATCTTAAATTGGGTGGACTTGTTTGCTTGGATGCACTTACACCTTTAGCACCGGCCTTACCCGCCGCCTTCTTCGTAGCATATTCAGATGTATATCCTTTAAACTTATATCGTTTCCCTGTTTCACTCGTTCCGAATCCTTTATCTGAATCCTTAACAATTTTAGTTGCAGCTTTGCCACCAATCTTCGCCCATAATGAACTTGGTAATTTTAAAATATCTTCCGCCTTCATTTTATCATCCAATCGTGCCGGCAATTAAATCCGCCGCGTACACCGAAAGGTGTTAGGCTTGCCATTACTTCGGCTTCGGTATATCCTTTGTCCGGTTCACCACCTAAAGTTGTGGCACATTCATCCCTGGTAACGTCATCAAGCGGACCAACGTAAGTCCATCGAACATCTTCGCCTTCAAATACTTTATGTCTCGCAAGATTGTCGAACTGTCTAAATCCGTCATTTACCGCTACATTCAATTGATGCGTTTCAAGATTAATTGTTTCTGATAATCTTTTTACGATGGATGAAGGACGTTCACCAGATATAATGCCTTTAAATAAACCATCTTTTAAATCGTTAGCATATACGGTTGCCTTACCTAATAATGTCGATGCTTCCATGTCTTGTAATAACTCAAGTTGTCCAATCGTTGCGCCCTTAACTATCGGGATTCCACGCCTTGCAGCTTCTTTAGCTATTACATCAACTTTCCCCTCATAGGCTTCCATTAAACCATTGACGGCATTGGTATATCCACGATCCAGTAATTCTTGAAAGAAATCTAATTCTTTTGCAATCGCCACAAGTTCTGTATCGCTTAACGTGTCCATTCTTTTGGCAATGGTCTTTAGGTCATTAAGCAATTTCTTCTCAATAGCTTGGATTTGGCTCATAAATTTGCTTACTGGATCAGCCACCTAATATCCTCTGTATTGCGGTTGTTGGTTGTTCTGGTTGCTGCGCTTCTGCTTCGGCCTTCTTGTTCTCGTCCACTCTATCCATGAGTATCTTTAAATCTTCATCTGAAATATCTGGATTGAAATGCCGGATCAAGTCCGTGCGATCCATTAGACCTTTAGCCATCATAAATTCTAATCGTTCAAACTCTTGCTTCTGATCTGTAGGAAATTCTATTTCGGCGAAATCCACCGAATAATTTTCACCCATATCTTTGCCCGTATGTACACGGATAATCTCACGATCCACTTCATATCTTTCATGCTCCCAATCTCGCCATTTAGGTATATCTGATATTCTACTCTCTAAATTTTCCATCTCTAATAAACGTAACGCTGCACCGCTTGGTGCATTACCCGATTCATCCCACTTGATTCGTAGATGGTTGTTGATAGCCGTTTGATTGGCGAATGATTTACTTACTTCGATCATCTGACCAAGATTAGCGGGACTTGATACAAAAGAAAATGAACTGTCGGGTGGCATTAATAATACGCGGTCTGGACCCAGTTTCATGTGAGTAGCTTCTTCGATCCCCGTTGCTACAGGCTGACCAAAAGCGAACCGGGTTGCCAATGCTATCTCCGTGTTTGCAATGCCTATTTGAACGGCTGCCCTTATAACATCTGAAGCACTTGTCGTATAGTCAACGAAGGTTACAGGCATCCGAGAATATGGGTTGATATTGTCGGAATTGACTTGAATCGTTCTTCCGGCTTGGTCAAACTTCAAGTGGATTCCAGGCACACCGTCTCTTGCTTCCGACCAAAATACGAATATGCGGTTATTCTTTGCATCCCTGCCTACCTCATACGATACACCGAATGGTCGAGATTCGCCTTCAATGAAGTATTTCTTGAAGTAAGGAATCAAATCAAATTCTAATTGGTCACGTCCCCACTTACTTCTAAACGCCATCCCGCCTGTGAGCCACGATGTTTCGTTGAACTCTCTTGCGACTGAATCAAGGTGGTGTGCAGAATCCATATACTCGTCAGCTTGTTCGCCATTTAACATACGCTTCGGTGGATTCTTGTATATCATATTCCTTGCACGGGCGAAGCGTGGCACGATTTTCTGTGGAAAACTCGGCACTTGTTCTAATGTGGAAGGGGAGAACCATTGTTCAATGTGCTGATCCACATTTTGGTGATAATAGAAATCCAAAGCTGTCGCACGCTCTGCATTTTCTTTTTCTTCAAATCCTTTTTGCGCGCGGCGAATAGATTCAAGTACGATCTGCTCGGAATGATTCGGGAGAACTACGTCATTTACTGTCATCATGCTTCAAACATCCAATTCTTATACATATCAGAACTCATTTTGTGAGTGTTATTTATTAAACCTTTTGCTTCCCTTTTAATCTTCCTATCAATGTGAAGCCCATAAATCCATAAGCCAATGAAGAAGGCGTTGAACGTCAATGATACTCCGATTAAGAAAGTTACCATTTAACACTCTCCATAATTCTACGCCTTGCCGGGAATAATCTATTAATCCCATATCCGATTGCATCGCTACTATGTGACTGCTCCTTATCAGAAGTCTTATCAATGTCATTTCCTTTCCACACATTGCGTTCAAGGTCCATGATTAGATTGGGGCAGTTCTCACAAGAGAAGTTGCCTTCACGTATCAGTTTGTTCACGGAGTTCACACGCTCTTTCACAGGCGGGTTTGCCTTTGGTGCGGATATAGTATAGCCTGGGTGATCCCTAATGATTTGATGATCGCTTGCGACTGCCGAAGATTTTCTGGCTGATCCACTTGCGTCTGGAAAGATTTTAGCTTCCGGGTATCGCTTCACCAACTCCTCGACCATATCATAAGTATTCGCGTTCTTTAGTCTCACTTCATCGAATACGTGTATCCAATTGGGACCTATAAAGAAGCACTCCGAACTCATGGCATCCACGTTGAAATCCATCGCAATACCAATGGGCAATCCTTCGTTCTTTAGGTCTGGCCGTTCAATGACGTGCTTCTCCCTGTCAAAATCTTTATATACTCTACCTTGCGTTAGATTAACAAACTTACCATGCACATAGGCTTCAATCTGTTCTTCTGAATAAGCCTGTAAAAGACTTTGCTTATAATCATCGGGAAGATATGGATTGTCTAACGTGGAAGCCTGGACAATACCCATATCAAGGTCGGGATCATTGGATAGCGTGAATCCCCAGTTAAGCTGCTCCGGTGTTCCTGTAAGAAATATCTGCGACTTCTTCGCTTCTGGATGACGTACACGGGCGATCATCTGTTCAAATACCTCACGCTTTTGTATAAATGGTTCATCTATAACCGCCCATCCAATATTCGGACCACGTAAGGAATCCGGCTTATCTCCAGAGCCGAGCCATATCTTGCCGCCCCAATTATGGAAGATGAACTCGCTTCGCTGTTGGTTGTATGTATAATCAATCCCGGCACGATTACATAACTCCTTCAGCGTGACTATTATCGTTTTGACTGCTAACTGGTGTGAAGGCGACACGTACATCCCCGGAACAGGAGCGTTTAAATAACTCATGTACAGGGATTTCAATGCCCCGATATAAGTCTTGCCCGATCCGTAACCGCCAATCAATAGGACAATTCGGTTGGGCATATCCCAGAATCGCCGTTGATGTTTGAGCATCTTGTCTCTTTTTATACGAAAAATCACTCAATTACAATTTCATCTTTCCGAATGCGTTGCTCCACGTACTCTCTGGGCTTGCCTTCCACTCGGTTCATATATATTTCGGCAGCCTTTAGCGATCCATTCTCTGCCATACTTAATACTTTATTTAAAATCTTTTCTTTCCTCGTCTTGCCTTTACCATCTTCTGCTTCAGCAAGTTCTTTGAATAGGTCTGACATTGAACCGTGCCTACCGTTTGGATTGGCGTTATTACCCGGCTTGAACTGCACACCCGCCGAATTTCCTTTGGCAAATTGCCCATTAGTCCGTCGATTCGCCGTCGCTTCAGCCATCATTATCAACCAATGCTATTACTTGCCAACAGATCTTTGCGCTGCTGTATGACTTTGTGCAAACGTCTTTCCTTTACGCATTTCAGTCGCCATCTTTGATAAGTGTCTTTTTGTGTGATGCGTTTTATGCGTTTGCATTTGTGATCTTTGTGTCTTTGTTAAACCTCTAAGACTAATGCCTTTTAAATTAGTAGCCATACGCCGCTTTCTTTTTGGTTCTGCTTGGTTTTCTTTTTGATTTTTTTGGCGGTCTGCCTACTTTTTTACCATAAGAACTTTTGCCCTTTGGCATCTACTTCGCTCCCAACTTATTGTACTTATATCGTATCATCTTTCCGGAAAGAGGTACGCCCATTATTCCTGTTTACCGCCTGTCCTTCGTCTGTTTTGTCAGATATGCGGGTAGGGCAATGAGACACCCCTCTACCCTATTATAGTGATTTAAACGGTCTGGAAGTGTTTACAGGCGCGATGGAAGGCTTGGGATGCAGCTTGAGGTGATATGCCTTTAAGGTCTGCTATCCCCGAAAATGAGAAGCCCTGTATGGTGTGCATATATACTATATCTCTCTGTAAATCAGATAGTTGCGGCCATGCAGATTCGGTATCTTTTGCAAAATTCATTTCATCGGAATCGTATTGATCCTTATGATATAAATATTCAACGGCTAATTTAAAAACATTTAATCTTTTAATGGCTTTTTCAGCTTGTTCCGCAGCTTCTAAATTATAGCCTTGATCCATTATTTGAAATATCTACCATAAATTTCATTGCAAAAAGCACTTAACATCACCAATCCAAAGGCAAACAACGCCGTTCCTATTCCCAGGCATAAGACTGACCCGGCTAATTTGACTATCCAATCCATCAGAATGGCAACTTATCGTTTGTTTTAGGTTTGAACTCATTTTTATAAGCGTAATGTGTCGCACCTTTTTCAGACATTT
>VTLG01014731.1_pt1 | contig 29212 bp, 20 predicted proteins | sample 4694571 | NCBI WGS metagenome assembly VTLG01 (sample SAMN12604809, study PRJNA352737) | marine metagenome | biome: ENVO:00000447; feature: ENVO:00000209|ENVO:00000569|ENVO:01000036; material: ENVO:00002151; isolation source: viral sequences binned using virsorter ...
TCTACAATATAACCCTCATTATTTTTCCACTTTTTAGGAAGAGATCTAAGAATCGCCTCTGCTTCTGGTGCTCTTTCTAAGTAATAAAGAATCTTTGCTTTATGTATAAGTACTGTCTCATTAGGAGAGACTTTCTCTATACACTCCAATGCCTTACTGTAATTCTTTTCTTCATGATGAATTCCTGCCAAGAGGAACATTATATTTTCATCCCTTTCTCTTCTTAAATATGCAATAGCAAGTTCTCGTGCAGCAGGAAGTTCCTTTGATTCAAAAAGTTCAGTAATAAGTTGGGGAATCATTTTTGTAATCCAAGATTAGGTCTACCATCAAATACTCTATCCTTAAACTCACCTTCTGAATCAACATAGTGCATAAAGAGTTGATACTGCATATTACCTTCAAACTTCTCTCTCCAGTGCTCTAACTCAGTTCCATGATAGACTACCATATCTCCTACGTCAAGTGGAACCTCATGACTCTTACCAGCATAATCCTTTATCCATATAGGCCATGGTTTTTCATACTCTCCACCCAAACATAAAGTTACTGAATATTGACACTCTGGGCGGTCACTATGTATTTTTAAATCAGATCCATTCTTATATATTCTTGCATAGGTATATTGTGGTATCAGATTCTTACCTACTATTCTACCTATATCCTCCGTTGACATTGCCATCACCATCTCAAATGCAGGATCTCCATAGACACAGTGAGAGTTAGGAGCTTGCCCATCTCCTCTTAAACTAGGGTCATTTTGAACTCTAAGAGTAAAATAATTTCTAAGATATGTTGAAAAGAAAGGAGGTATAAATCCTTTAACTTTCTGAAATCCCTGTTCTTGGAATAGTGTCATAAAGATTTTTCTGAGTTGCCACCCAACTTACTAAACTATATCTATGTCCCCACGTCACTGGATGCACCTTATGGGCAAAATCTTTATATGATGGGAATGCTATCATCATACCCTTTTTAGGTTTAATTGTCAATCCAAGATCATAGAATTCTAACTCTCCACCACCATACTGATCATTCAAATAAAAAAGAAATGAAACATCTCTTTCCATTATTCTTTCCCATTGACGAGTTTCATAATTAAAATGTTCACCATCATTATGTCCTTTATAATGACCACCTACAGGATAACCAAGAAACTGAACAGGTTCATATGATTTAAACTCACAATTATATCTGGGTACTACATGATTAACAAAACAACCAGCAACAGCCTGTTCAAAGTTTTTCGCCATTTCCTCCGTGATATTATACCATAAAGTATTACGAACTTCTAAATCTTTCTCACTACCCTCTTCCTTCTTCTTATTAATAACAGTTGCATGAGAAATATCTTTTGTGTTATTCGTCAGTAACATTATCTCCTCAATATTTTCTTGAGGAATAACATTCTCTTGGATAATGATCAAGTCATATGGATTGTGTAACATCATAATAAAAAATTGTTTAGTTATTTAGTTTGAGTACCTATCATATAATAGAGAGACCCTTTTGACTCTATCCAATCATCACCTCCACATTGTATCGGAGATCCATTATTAGCAGGGTTTGCAGATCCTGTACCATTGAGACCTATCACATTCCTTTGAGGACTTCCAGTTGCCCATAATGTTCCATCAGTTTTACTTATAACATTGCATTGATATCCCACTGAATTTGGTCTATTCCAATCAGTACCAGTTCCTATTTGAGTTGGGGATGATTGACTAACAGCATCACCAAGACCCAATAATTTCCAATCTGCATGATTATTTCCCCATCCCCATAATGTATTATCAGTTTTAGTGGCAAAGAACATACCATCTCCATTATGCATAATATTTGTCCATGTAGTGTCAGCACCTATTTGAACTGGTGATGAATGAGGTGTTGTATTATTTTGTCCCAATGCTCCATTTTGATTACTACCCCATGCCCATAGTGTTCCATCTGTTTTAATTACTGATGCAATGTTTCCATATTCAACCATTGCAATTTTTCCAGCACCACTATTCCATGTAGTACCAGGTATTTGAACTGGTGATGAACGTCCTTTATTAGATGGACTATATGCTACATTAATTCCTAATATACCATAAGAATTCTTTCCCCATGTCCATAATGATCCATCAGTTTTGGCAACCATTCCATTTTCTTTAGCCATCACACCACCAGGAGCCCATGTAGTATCAGTACCTACTTGTTTTGGTGATGATACTGATGCTGGATATCCAGATTGATTATGTCCTAATGCACTACCAGAATCATTAAATCCCCATGTCCATAAAGTTCCATCAGTTTTTTGACCTAAAAAAGATTCATAAGAAGCAGATACTGTACTCCAAGTACCAGGTAGTTGAATTGGTGATGAACGTTGTGTTTTATCATTAAGTCCTAATGTTCCATCGTTATTATTTCCCCATACCCATAATGTCCCATCAGTTTTAATTGCTCCAGCATGATATCTATTATTATAGGGTGTTACTGCAATCTTACCAAGCTCAGTACTCCATGTAGTACCAGGTATTTGAATTGGTGATGAACGATTTACAGTATCATTTTGTGCTGATATTCCATTACTACCAGAACCAACTGACCATAAACCAGTTTCACCAGTATAAGCCCAGATGTCACCTTCATTTATTTTATTATAAACCTGGTCTACATTCCAAACACCTTGTTCCTTATCGGTTATAGCCATAGTTTATAAAAACTCATAACGCTCTGACAATCCACTTGGATTATAGTATCCTACGTTTATATCTTCTGTACTAATTCCCGTGGTTCTTTCTCCTACTTTTTCTTCAGTATGAATACCAGCATATGATTCAAGTGCTTTTGCCACAGTGGAAGTATCGATACCTGCTAGTATACCATCTATTCTATCAGTGTACAACCCCCGAACTCCAGCAATCTTTGCTTCTTTGGTGATATATGCCTCATGATTGGTCTTAATCTTAGCAGCAAGAGTGCCTACAGTCGTTCCACGATAAAATGCCTCGGTGGTTAATCCTGCATTTGGTGTTGCACTACTAATAAATGCAACTGCTGCATCATACTTATAACCAGCTGCTGATGCATAAACACTATCAGCATATGTACCTAATTGTTGTTTACGCAAGTCTAATTCTCGTTCATATGCCACAACCTTCCATGTTCTTACAAACTCATCAATCTTCCCATAAATATCAGTTATCCATTCTGCATCTGTGATCTCATGTATGTGATTACTCGGATCAACAGTTACACTATCATCAGCAGTTCCATATTGATATTGTCCCCAATCAAAAGTCTGAGTCAATCCACTAAGATTAGGATTAACAGCACCATTGGTTGGTTTAGTAGTAGCTTCCGATACGCCAGTCACGGAATCTACTTTTATCCATTTAATATTTTTGGCCATGGTCGCTCGGTTACTTCTTTCTTTTATTTATTTAGTTAAGGTTTAATTCCCCCCTCATGATGGCATTCTCATTCCTGCTCCTACCTTAGGATCTATACCACCAGAAAGAGCAATTGCCTTAATATTCCAATCAGTACCAGGAATTTGAACTGGTGATGAATATCCACCATCTCCAGGTTGGAAATTATTTTGTCCTAATTGTCCCTTATCATTATGTCCCCATCCCCATAATGTTCCATCGGTTTTTTGACCAAATGCATGAGAATATCCCGACTCCATCCAAAACCACGTACCAGGTATTTGTGTTGGTGATGAGAGAGCACTCCTATCACCTTGCCCCAATTGGCCCCTCTCATTTTTTCCCCATGAAAATAGGCTTCCATCAGTTTTAAGTGCATAACCAACATATCTGCCAGTTCTGGCTATACTCCAATCAGTATCAGTTCCTATTTGAGTGGGTGATGAACGTGATCCTGATGGTCCTTGGGTATTGAGTCCTAATGCTCCCTCAGTAGCATATCCGAAAGCCCATAATGTTCCATCAGTTTTAGTTGCAATCGTTGAATTAGAAGCAGTATCAACACAATTCCAAGTTGTTTGAGTTCCTACTTGAGTTGGTGATGAACGACTTCCTGTTCCCCATGCTTCATTCAATCCTAATTGTCCATAACCATGAAATCCCCATCCCCATAATGTTCCGTCAGTTTTAATTGTTAAAAATGTTCTATAACCTCCCGATAGATGTTTAACATCACTAGACCAAGTGGTATTAGCTCCTATTTGAGTGGGTGATGATCTACAATCTAATCCACTTCCTGTACCTCCTTCATTTTGTGCTAACATTCCGTGTTCATTATCACCCCATGCCCATATTGTTCCATCAGTTTTGACTGCCAGCACAGCACTATCAGCTGATACAGTGCTTTTCCAATTGGTATTAGTTCCTATTTGAGTTGGTGATGACTTACTCGCACCTGGTGTTTCATTTTGCCCCAATTCTCCGTTATCACTATCTTGTCCCATTGCCCACATTGTTCCATTACTTTTAATTCCATATCCTTGCTGTTGACCAAATGCCACGTTTGTCCAAATGCCAGGTACTTGAACTGGTGATGATAGTTGAGCGAAACTAACATTGGTTCCTAATTTACCTTGCTCACCATATCCCCATACCCATAATGCAGTTCTTTCACTTGGACCCCCCACATAAGGCCACTCACTTGCAAGTTGCTTATCCCTCACTTCTTGTACGTCCCATACACCCTTGTTAGTTGCTGCCATTAATCAGTCCTCCTTATGATACAATCTGAGAACCAGATGCAGTAATTTCTAATCTATCTGCTTGGTTTGCATATGCTCGAAGTTTATAACCTGCAGCAAGATACTTTGGTTTCTCGCAAATCTCAACTGTTGAATCAGCAGGAATCACCATATCATATACTAGATATGACTGAATACTATCACCTCCATCTGTCCATGCCACTCTTGCTTTTACGTCATTGCTTCCATCATCATTAGCAAGAAGTATACTTTGAACAACAGAAGGATAAGTACTTGAAGTATAAAGATCAGTCATTGTTGTAGCAGATGTAAGATCAAGTTGAGCATCCCAGAGAGCAGTATCTTCTTTTTCCTCTACAATAATGGTTGCTTCTAATGCAGATCCTGAACTTGCTTGAAGTTCAATTGTTTCACTTGGGCCAAGAACCTTTGGTTGCTTGAGCAATTCAACTGCTGAACCTGCAGGAACTGGTATGGTATGAGCAAAGGAGAAACTTGATTGAATCTCCCCACTTATAGTTACTTCCGATCCACTTACATTACATATGTGAATAGAGTGAACTACTGTTCGGATAGTAGCACTTGCACTTGCAGTATATGCAGTTGCCATTGATGCGGTAACATCATACTGAGTTGCACCACTGATACTAGTGTTAAACTGACCAGATCCACCAGCAGCAATACCAGTTAAGTTTGAACCATCACCATAGAATTCTTTTGCAGTACAGATACCAGCACCAATGCCCATATCAATACCAGTGTTGTTAATGGTAACACCAGTACCAATCGTGGCAGCAGTACCTACAATTTTATAGTTGTAAACAGTTCCCCCAGAGAAGTTAGCTCCTAGTCCATTAAAGTGCTTGGCAGTGACAATACCAAGAGAAACACAAGCATCAATACCAGTATTATTGATTGTAACACCCGTACCAATCGTGGCAGCAGTACCAACAATCTTACCTGTGACTATAACACCACCACCCTTATCATCACTGGCCGTTTCTATACGTTTTGTGTTGTCATAATAGAGTTCTACTGAAGTGTTTTGATTACCAATAAGCATATTTTCTTCATTAATACCTTGTAGTTTCACATAACCACTTCTTATTCTTAAATCAGCTGTTGCATTTGTTATGTAACTATTAGTTCCATCATGATATAGTTGTAAATCTCCCGAATCACCAAATTTGGCTTTTACACTATCTGCTAATGATAAAGCAGTTCCAACTGTAACTATACCAGCCGTTACAACACCACCAAGTAGTTTTGCCTCAGTACTTGTGATGATATTATCTGTGGATGCAACACCAGTTAGTCCTGAACCATCTCCAGTGATAACACCAACTACTGATATACCTGAAGGATTAACTTCTAATGACTTAGTTCCACCAGCAACAATGTTTACATGATCAGCAGCAGGTTGAATTAAACCAGTGTTGGGATCACCAGTGAAGTAAACACTTGCTTGAGAAGTTGTACCTCCAGTATATCCAATTGCTCCATATGCATTATCTCCATACTTACTTAAGAATAGACCGCCTTGGTTAAATGGTGCAGAGTCTACCCATACTGCGGTATTTCCTATTCCTAAAGTCTCTTCATCAAACCATATAAATGTTCTACCATATTCTGTACTGTACCATAAATCACCACTACTAGGAGATCCAGGTGCTTCACTACCAATACTTACATTACCACTTCCTCCACCACCACCTGCAATCCAGATAGTAGCAATACCAACAGAAGTATTGAATAAAACATCACTAACTCCAAGACCAATGAAGTTTAATTGAGTGAAACCATATCCAACTAATCCACTCGCACCAAGTCCATCACTACCTGTGCTTCCAATACCAATTCCAAATCCTGATCCTAAAGAAGCTGCAGTTAAGATACCTGAAAAATTACCATTACTACCTTGAACGTTAGTAATAATACCAACGGGAATGTTAGCAGTTCCTATTACGTCTAAAGTACTAACAGTAGCAACTCCACTGATGTAGAGTTCACTCAAAGTACCCAGACTACCTATACTCGATATACCTGTTACATCTAAATTACCTGCCTGTACATTATGAGCAACAATCGTGCTTACAATACCTGTCGTACCTTTGATGGTAGGAATCGTACCTACACCTGTTAGATTTAAATTGGTCGCTCCTATTCCACCTATTACATCTAATTCCCTACTAGGAATCGTACTTCCAATACCTACTTTTTCAGTAGATGCATCCGCAAATATAAGATCGGTGTTGACTTCTAAACCGTTCTTTACTACAAAATTCTTATTTACAGCCATTTGGGTTCACTCTCCCCCTATTTTTTATTATTTATACTGCTTCAATCTTAATCACACCTACTTTTCTAGTGTTTCCTCCAAGAGTTCCTGTAGCAGTCCCAAGTCCATCAAAACCAGTTCCACCTTGATTAACATTACCACCGAGAGCTCCACCTCCACCTCCACCATCATTACCTGAAATGCTTGCATTACCAGCATTAAATTGATAGTTTAATCCTGCTTTATATCCCCTAATAACTGCAGAATTATTAAAATTATCAGTCTTTTGACCGTCTTTTCCTGTAAAGAATGTGGTTGATCCAATAGATGCACAAGGTGCTATTCCTTGAGTTTGCCAGAAGTCACCAATGGTACATCCACCAACTCTTCCACCTGTGAGTCCTGTAGTGTTAGCAGAACTCTCTCCACCAGGAAATAGTCCAATGGGAGTCAGAGTTGGATTTGCTCCAATACCTCCACCATCTCCTGCTTGTCCGTCGATTGAATGTGCTCCACTACCACCAGCAGATGCCACCAATAACTCTCCCCCTTTATAGAAGAAAGATCCACCACCACCATTACCTCTTATAGGACTATTACCACCTGATGGCCAGATTGCTGCACCTAAATTAGCAACATACTCCTGACTTTGCGTAAGAGTTAAATTGAAAGTACTTTCTCCACCTTCTCCTCCAGTGAATGATCCAAAATCTTCCCCTGCTGCACCTGATAAAGTTACTTTAACACTCAGATCATCCTCTGGTGCATAAATTGAATATATTCTATTCCAATTAGAAGTAGCAGCAATACCTGTTTGATCAGGAATTATTTCAAGTGCTCCATCCACTAAATTAACCTCTTGAGTACTGTGAAGCGTAGCATTCACATCAAACTCTTCAATATAAATAATCTTTCTTGTAGTTTCTGATACTACATTAAAGTCAACTGTATTAGAGTTTAATGGAGAATTAGATGCACTTGGATGAGATACCACACATCTAATAGTAGATACTCCAACCGTAGCAGAAGAGATAGTAAGAGAAGTAGTTGCTGATCCTGCAACAGTTGTGCTATCACTCAGATCACTACCATCTTCTTGCCATCTATAAGTAAGATTATTAATTGTTCCGTCTGTAACTGTAGCCGCAATACCAAATGAAGCGTTAGCAGATGTAACAACTGTAGCAATTCCTGGTTGTGTAGTAATAGAAATTGTAGGTGCAACACCTAATGCAACTGTATCAGAATTCAAAGGTGCATTGAGTGCATTACCTGTTGATCGTGCTGTTCCTGCAGTAATAGGACTACTTCCATATGCAGAAGCAACATAACTTGATTCAAGATAAAACTGTCTTCCAGTATCATCAGGATCAACAAGTCCTGTGAGAGTAAGAGTTGTTCCTATTCCAACTTCAGCAGTTGATGCAGATCCTACTGCACCCACACCAACCTCATACCACTGATAAGAGAGATGTCCTGTTCCTACTGGAGTTGAAGTTACAATTCCCGTAAAACTAGCCGTTGATTCAGTAGTTGTTATTCCTACTGGTTGCTCTAAAAAAGAAAGAGTAGGGCCGTTTAAATCAAGACTAGTAGGGATACTGGAAAATATCTGAAATCCTATCATGCGAAGTTTTGTCCTCCTACTACACCGTAAAGTGATGAACCACCGTCAAATGTCATGAAGGAATAGATATCCGTCTTGGATGCCGTCTGAGTTACCTCAGGAAGAGTGCCTCCACCAGGCCAGTAAACTGGAATTGCTGATCCACCACTATCTTTGAATGTATCTATACCCACGGAGTAACCTGTACTATCTTGAGTAATTTTAATTGTAAATGATGTTGACTCAGTTGGGGGATTAGTAAGTTTAAAGTTATCAATTGCTTCATCTACAGTCAATGTAAATGATTGTGCAATAGATAGATCAATTGTTACTACTCCACTTGAGATGTCAAGATCTTGTACAAACTGGGAGTAAGTCTTGAGTTTAGTTGAACCTTCAAGATCTATATCAGCTCTCGGAACTCCTGTTCCTAAACCAACCTGACCAGAGGAGGTTGTAACTGCACTTCCAACTATCAATGTAGTAGCAGTTATAATTCCTGTTACAATATTACTAGAAGAACTATTCAAATTATAAGTGGTTGCACTTAGTGCTCCACCAACTTGAAGATCCTTAGTTGTAGTAAATCCTGCAAGGAATGTATTATCTCTCACATATAATGCAGTTCCAACACCACTCTTACCTACATCAAGAAGGAAATGAGGTTCAGAGTTACCTACACCTATGCGTTTATCAGCAGCAAGAATCGGAGCATATCCAGCAGAGGTTCCAGATCCAACTGTCTCCCAAAGACTATCAGTGGCAAGATTAGTTAATTCAGAACCATCACCTTGGAAACTTGTTGCAGTTACAATACCCACAACATTTACATTACCAATCGCATGTAATTTATATCCATTTGCAGTAGTTCCGATACCCACACCAGTTCCATCTACTGAGAATAGAGAAGATGCAGAACCAACCTGAAGTGTATTCAAACCAGGTGATGTAGTTCCAATACCTATTTGATCGAAGACTCCAATATCAAGAGTCTTAGATAGACTTACATTACCAAAGCGATACCAGTCATTATCTGTTGTATAAATCCAACCACTGTAACCACCCTTAGTAGGATTAGCAAAGTATGTGATGTCACCAGGGTTACCAGCAAGAGAAGGAGTGGAAATACCAATCGTTTGCTTTCTCGAAACAGTTGCATCACCCTGTAAGAATAATGATCCTGCCTCGATACCTTTAGTAGATGTGGATGTAAGTTTGTTATTAAAGACTACTGGGCCATCAAACTCAGAGATAATGTTTGCATTTGGGCCACCTTCAACTCTTAGTGATCTACTAATGGATGCTTCAAGTGGAGTTAGAACATCAAATCCAATGTTGATTCCTTGCTCAGTCGCATCCTCACCAGTTGTGGTAGGAATTGGTGCATCGAAGACTTCTTCTTGTCCTGTAGCAGAACTTACTTTCTTATTACCAATATAGAAGTCACCAGCATCATTCATACCCGTGTAAACATTCACACCACCATCTTTCTTAGTAGACTGTGATAGTAGTTCTTCTTGAGCAGAGAGACTTCGATCTTGCTTCTCAGGAAGTGCAGTGGAATAATTTCCTGGCCCGAATCCAACATATTCAAATGTCTGACCTGATGCTCGAATGATAGAGTTTCTTCTAAATTCAACTGGACGGGATTTAATTCTTGTTACTACCGTATCAACTACATGAGTGGCAGGTTCTGTTCCCTGAACTCCTCTGAATACCGTGATTGGGTTTCCAGTAACAGTTGTCTTGACCCTTACAATCTCAGATCCAATCTCTAGGTAATCTCCAATGTTAATATCAAGATTAGTAATACCTGTTATGGAAATATTTTCTGTAGATTTAGTAGCAATGGCAGCAGAAAGAGTGGTTGTAATACCTGCATATTCTGCAATTTGTCTACCTGCAAGGTTCTCATTATCAACAGAGACATTACCACCAGCAGATGCATATCCAAACTTGTATGCATACATCGTGCCATCAGCATCAGGAGCTGTAGTTCCTACACCTACACTAACATTGAATGAAGTCTGACTATTGACCTTTTTAACAATGAAATCACCACGATAGAGTGATCTTTGAGATCCACCTAACTCCACTTTATTGTCTACACTTAAACCATGTCGTTGTGCCGTGGTAACAACACCTACTCCTGTGTCCTTATTAAAGTTAAATGCAGTTACATTTAATGCTTGACCCGTAACATAGGCACTAGCAACCTCAGTATTAGTTACTCCCAGCCCCGTCGTATTGGTTACTCCAATTGTCGAAGCAGATGCCACCTGAATTTCTCTAGTGGCTCCTTCTCCAATACCTGTGATTCTATAAAGACTATTATATGGATGATTACTATCAGGTACAATTCCTTTAAGTTCGATGGTATCACCAACGTTATCATAGATTGAAGTAACAGTAACAATACCAGTTACATGAGTAGAACCTGTAGTAGCAACACCAACAACATTTAAACTATCACCTACAACATAAGCACTACCTCCATCCATTACCTTGGCAGCAACTATGTTACCAGACGAGTTAACTTGAATTCTACCTGTTGCAAAATTACCTTGAGTTGAAATTCCACCAGAAGAAACAAACTTAGCATTATAAAGGTAACCAGCAGTTCCATGACCATAGTTTGTACCACTACTTGCGATACCCACTGTAGTCATTCTATTCAATCCATGACTAATAGTGGTAAAGATTGTATGAGCAGTACCAGCAGTATTTGAAGTAATATCAGTAATTCCCATACCAATACTCCAATCAAATATTCCATCATCAATAGTTTCTTTGGTGACACTATGCTGGAGTTCATCAACTACAACCTGACCAATAGGAGTTGGAAGGGCATAAGATGAAGCCTCTTGAGCATCAGATACAGGATTATCCCTATTAAGTTGAGGATAAAGATTCTGAATAGGTTGAGAGTATCTTTCAGTAGAGAAAGGACTCGCAGTTGGTTTATTGGAGGAATTTGTTAATAAGAGATGATATATTCCATCTTGACTTCCAGAAATATATTCCTGAATTTGTTGAGATCTATAAACTTGGAATGTTCCAGGATATTTCTTCTGCGTAAAGGTAGGAAGACTAGTGGTTCTAGAATCAATGTTATTAGTCATTGTTCCAGGTCCAGTGCTACTACTAATAGTTACAGTGAACTCTCTTGCACTAGTAATTCCAGTAACATTAAATGTACCGTTGAATCCTGAATTAGCAGTTCCTACTGGGTTCTCTGTACTGACAATATTTTTAACTTCAACTTGAGATCCAGTCTTTAAACCATGAGGAAGTTCTGAAATATAATGACCAGTATTATCTGCCCAATAAGCATTTGCAAGAAAACTAAAGTTTCTTTGCTCATCCTTATTGGCTAAACTTACTGTGGTCGGGCTGAAATAAGTCTGTACCTCTGTATCGGTTCCTCCAGTTACATCACTCGATTCTTGTAAGATATAACCATCTACAGGAGGTCGTGCAGATGTAATTCCACTACCTGAAGGAATTACATAACGAGCTCTGTAAACAGTATCAATAATATTTCTTGTATCAGGTTGCCTTTCAATAAATGTTCTTGGTGTTGCCTCTCCTAAAGTAGTTGATCCAAGTCCAACAATTGTAGAATAAATGTCATTATCAGTAGCCGCAGTTCCAACTGTTACATACCACTGACTTTGATCACCATCATATTGTATGGGATGTCCAATATCTCCTGCAATTTTATCAGATACTCTACTTTCAACATGTAAAACACCACCTTTCTCGTTGAATGCTATTCCTACAGGAGTGCTGCTATTTGCATCATTTAAAGTTTGAGCAACCTTAATCTGATTATCATTTAATCCTGTTGTAATAACATAATATACGGTATTACTCTCTAATCTATCAGGAAGATGACCATTTTCTGCAACTATACGGATACTCTCACCCTGTAAGAAGTTATGATCTGCAGTTAGAGTAAAGGTAGCATCTGTTGTTGCTTCACCATCAACACTATTAATACCCGCTACTGATCTTCCAACTTGGAATTTCTTTTGGAAAGAAACCTGAGTATCATCAAGTTCAGTATCAGGCATCACAATACGTGCTGCATACTGATTAGTTGTTCCTGTAGAATCAGGAATCAATACATTTATCTTATCATTCTCCTTTGCACCAATTCTATATCCTTCTATAACACTACTTGGTTTAACATCTTCATTGGTCTGATTATAAAGATATAAACGACTAGTTGATCCCACACCAACAGCAGATCCAGTTGTATTAACATCAACTGCATCATATTCGATTGCTATTGTTGATGCTTCAATTTCTTTTGGTGGAATAACATGAGTAATGTATCCAACATCATCTCTTGCAAAAGAATCCTTTTTAAATCCTTCAGAAACTAATGATTTTGCACCAAAGTTTGAGTTAGAGTTAGTAACAGATAAGTCACCACCAGACTCAGCTAATAAATGCTGTGAGTAACCAATAGCAAAAACAGATACTATCTGAATAACAGCATCATTACTTGCTTTAATATGATAGTTTCTATAAGAAGGTTTATATATTGCTAACGAATCAGAATTTATATTATCATTTCCTGCAAATGTGCTATCTTTATACTCTCCACTATCCTTATCATACTTCACAAAGGCATTATTATCCTTCTGTAGACCAATACCTGTGTACTGTGCCACAACCATAGACTTAAATCCTGTTGCCTTATCTCCATCAGCAAACAGACCACACATACCATAAACAGATCTCAGTGATATGTTAAAGACATATGGTGATGATGAAGTAACCGTATCAATCTGAAGATTAACAGTGGATCCAGTTACAGTTGGTAATGGATTTACTGGAGCATTTAATACTTTATACTTAAACTCCGTAGTTCCTGATGAATCTGTGGTGACAACATCACTAACAACAAACTCTCCACTGTAACCATCAGCAGTAATTCCTTCTAACTGGAATGCTGTATCTACATCCAATCCAGAAAGAGCACTAGAAAGTTCTACAGTTATATCCGTAGAAGTGGTAGAACCATCTCCAGCCTTAATACTAGAGATGCCAACTGTGCCACCTAGAGGGCCAACAATTCTATACTCATCAACCTTGGGTTGAATATCAAGACCTGATGAAGGATAATCTGGTTCAATCTCCCTACCAGAAGAGGGGCCATATGCAAGACCAACCTTCTCATAATACATATCAAGGTCAGTTCTTGCTGCATCATAATCAGATATAAATGCATCATCGATCTTAACATCATTCACACCATCCGCATATTCAAATACTGTTAACTTATGGTGAGAGAAGTTGGGAACAAATCTATTATCAGTATAATCTTTATATACAGAACCGTTTGGATTACCATCAAAGATAGTAAACTGCCAAATATAACAAGAACCTGTTAATCTGAAGATAGCAGACTTCTCAATATTATCATTCTCTGGATTAGGAACATATCTCGGTCTTATCTTTGTCTTTCTTAAATCTAAACCAACGATAGATGTACCACGAGGAAGGATAATACCCCCGTAGACACTATTCATCTTATAAAGGGCATTATTATCTGTACTTAAATCAAAATTTGTAGTAAGAGACCATGCAGGAAAATCATCTGATGTAGTACCGTTTCTCAGTCTATAGTTATCTGCTCCATCAGGAATCCACCCAGGCCTGTTATCTACAATATGTTCACCAGGATAAAGAAGAATGGTAGTCTTACCAAATCTATCATTATCTAAACCTTTCTGATATGAAAATCTCGCTGCTTCAACAAGAGCCCTTTGAATGGTCTTAAATGGACGAGTTAATGAATTTCCTTGATTCTCAATACTGTCTGTCGCATCCAAATCATTCGGATTAACATACAGAATATTACCACGAACATTCTTCAGGAAATTATCTAGACGACTGAGAGGCATCTTATTTGCACGGTAGTTCTATTATGATTTATTTATCATCCAAAGGATTGGTATATGAGAGCATATCATCGGGACAGTTCTCTCGTACAAAATGCAACACATTCATGAACTCTTCTACAGTCTCACACTCTACTGTTCTAGTCTCTCCTTCATCGGAATATAAGTGGACTTTTCGTAAAAGGGTATCCACAACACAACGGGTAAGGTACTCATCTTCCATTGTAAACCTTATATAGGTCTAGTTATTATACCACGACTAGTCCTTGATGTCAAGTAGGTCACCAACGACCATATAATAGCAGTCTACAGGAATTCCTTGACTCTGCAAATGAACCTCAAGGCCTTGTACTCTTTTTACGATCAGATTCTGCTTTGCTCCTATCTCTGTAAGGTGGACTGTGACGGTAGATAAGTCAACTAACTTCTCCCATTCTTCTGGAAGATTAATTAGTTTCTTTTGGGTTCTACCATGTAATGTTAAAGAATCACTCATTCTATAATATCCTGAATGGTTTGATCTTCTATATATCCTCTTAAACTTTCAAGTCTTGTTATCGAATTATTTAAATCTCCTAGAGCTGTTCTATTACCCCATATTCTCATACACAATTCATTTCTCTCTACCCGTAAAGCATTTGTTGCATCCACCATTATTTTATTTCTACCATCCTGATTAGTAAAAGAAGCCTCTTTTGTTGTTAATATTCCAATAGCATTAGAAATATTTGTATTGGAATCTGAAGAACATGCGGATAAAGTAACCAATAAACTACTAAAATCTGAAGGTTCCACATATCCAATATCTTGACCCTCATAGGCATTGTAGATACTTCCAGGATTGTTAGGGGCCGTTTGGAATCCTACTTTCCAATAAGATTTATCTGCACCAACACTAGGAGCAACCACCTTAGTTAAAATTCTATAATTAGTAGGATCCATCGGAAGTTCAACTCCTTCTAATGCAGGATCCCAACTTTGAGATCCTTTAGGATCTCCTGAATTATCTAATGTAATTCTACCTCCAATTCCAATATTTGAAGTTTGCATTATACCAACAGTTTGAGGATCACTGGGTTTAGGCCAATAAATAGGATCCTCGTGCAGAAGGAATGCATATCTAAATCTTCCATCCTGTATATTTCTAAGTGTGAAAGTTACATCATTAGCAGTAGTACCTGCCCCCATTCCAATGGAAGTTCCAGCAATTGTAATCCTTTCCCCAACTGAATAACCCAATCCACCAGCACCAATAATATCAGGGGCCACACCACCAGTAATCGTGGATATTCCTGTGGTAGCAATTCCCCCACTAGCATTAGTAAACACGGAGAATGTCGCACCTTCTCCACCTAAGTTGGAAGTACAAGGAACAGCATGGTATTTCTGACTTGGTTTATACACTTCTCCATTAGAAGTTACATCATTAATACTCCCAACAGGCCCTGTACTAGGATTATCAAGAACACTAAATGATATCGAATCAAAAGCCGACACACCGAGACCTGCAACAGGATCTATAGTGAGAACATTAACAGTAGAAACATTCGTAGTTACAACACCAGCAGCACCAGTTGTAGGAATTTGAGCAAGATCAGCACTTCCTGTATTGATACCAATGATTTTAGTGGGTGTGGTTAAAACTGCATCATCATCACAAACTACAAGTTGACCCGTTTTGTATATGGGAGACATGCCTGGATCTTGACCCGTTGATCCCACGGGACTCATTACAGTTAATAGATTAGAACCTGCACTTATGGTTCCAATAAAGCTAGTCACAAATGTATCCCCAATATCTTTTTGGTATGGGTCAACATAATATTTCAATCCATAATAATTCTTAGGTGCAAATCCAAATCTAAAAGTATCTGCATTATGTTCAAATGAATCAGTAGTACCTTGTTCTGCACCAGTAACCGCATTTGTAGGAGAGGTGGTTAATATTCCACTCGAAGGATCAAGATAATAAAAGAAAGTGCTTCCTATTCCTGTCGAGGGATTTATGCCAACTAAATTTCCACTTATAGGACACTTTTCAACTATATCTGTATATCCGTTAGGATTTAGTTTAACACATAGCATCTGATATTGTAGATCCCCTGCAGTATTTTTATCAACAGCCATCCAAAATAAATCAGATCGACAAGAGGTTACTCCTGTAAAATGATCCTGATATGCATCCTTTACATCATCAATTGCTCTATTTACAATCTGAATTTCTCCATATAATTCACTGTCTACTTTAAAGATAGCATTATCCCAATCTGATTTATCATTATCTAACAGGACGACTTCATCTTGAAAGAACTCAACTTGCTCATATGCATTATTAAGACTTGCATAGATCTTCCCTTGCATTTCAGTTGTTAATGACATTATGCATCCTCCCTATCATAAGTATAACCAGCAATTGAATGACCTGATTGATCACCTGGATAATCTGCTGGAGATTCTCCATCATACTCTACATGCAATTCGGGACCAATTCTGTTGCCCCATACCTGATAAAAGCATTCTACTTGAGTCAAATGATCTGAAGAAAGAATGATTTTATTATCTTTAATTTCCTTTACATATAAAGACAAATCAGGTTTTCCGCAAGGTGTAAGATTTACTGTAATTGTATCATAGTCTACCAGTCCTTGCCAATACTCTGGTATGTCAATGATGTGCGTTCCCTTTAATTTACCTCTTATATAGATGGCAGATTCTGGGCCTTCTACACAAATATGTCTTACTCTCTTTCCTTTCCTTGTAGGATGTTCAATATCAAATCCTTTATCTAATTTTGCTTTTCCTGAAAAGAATTTTCCAAGAAAAACAGGACATGAAGTTTTTGTTGCTACCGTTCTGGTACTATTATCAATAGTTTTACCATTCTCAACTTTCACTCCAGTACCAACTTTTGCACCATTTTCAGTAACTGCACCTGTTTGACCTGCTGCTCCTGCATGTTTTTTAACACCAGCAGAAGCTCTAAGCGGAGTGAAAATGCTTATTTTCACAGAATCAATGATATTAATCATTGCAGTGTTCAGGGTCATTCCTACCATTCCTACACCAGGATCCCCAATCATCACATCCAATGGAGTGGCAGGAATATTTGCTTTGGTTGTTACTTTAAAAATAGATGGCACAGCAGCTGCAGTAGGATTAGCAGCAACACTCGCTCTAGAAACCATCAAGGATGCTTCTGCAATTCCAGGATAAGATAAAGGACTTCCGATTAAAACACATCCATTCGCAAAAATAGATCCTGGAATTGTCGCAGGGCCTATTCCCAAACAAACAGGATCTCTTACGTTCGGTGAAAGAGGTGAAAGTGAATCTAGTGCTGCAGAAACATGTAACTGGTTCCCAACATGAATATCTTGAACGTCCATTTAATTAATACCTCCCATCATGATACTGCGGATTTAAGACCCTTAACAAATTTTTCAATCATCTCTACCCATTGGAATGGAGTTTTACTACCAGAACCAAAACTAGAGAATATAGTTGCTGGATCATGACCCTCATCCACTTTTACTTCACCCCCAAGTGTCAGTTGATTAGTGCTGACTAGAAGAACATTACTTTCTCCAGAAACAGCCACATCAGTGTTTGCCTTCATTTTTATATTATCACTTGAAGTTCTTATATCCCCTGTGGCGTGCATACTCACATGTCCTCGATCAGATTCTTCACTAGGATCTCCATGAGCAATAAGTTGAATATCATTGGCAACTATTCTCACCGATCCATTAGGAGCAGAGAGAATAAGATCTCCATTAGCAGCGTGCCATATACCAGCAACTCCATTTTGGTTGACAGTTGTACCAGGAGGAATTTCTCCACATGAAATCACAACCGACTTGGGAGTTTGAGCAAGTATGGATCCTTCTAAAGGGCCTGCTTCAATTAATTCTATACTTTGTGCAGTCGCTGTACCGTAAGAAGGAAAAATACGTCGAAGACCAGCAGCAACTTTTGCTCCATTCTTATTAGTATAGGCGAGAAATAATCCTCCATGAGTATTATTAAACTCTAAATGATCCCAAGTATCGAATTTAGCCATTAAACAACTTTTCCAACGCAATCAACAACTTGAATTACAGGAGTTCCATCCGAAAAAGTCGTCCCTCCATGTTCAGGTCGGTGAAATTTCATAATAGGTTTAAGAATAGTATTAAATCCTGTTTCAGTATTTATAGAAATCTCAGGAAGTTCTGTAAATCCTGCACCACAATCAATGACTTTAATTCTAATAAGTTGCCCATCTCTACACTCTACAATTTCTGCTTTTGCACCATTAGAAGGTTCAATTTTTACAGTATCCTTACAACAATCAAATCCAAAACCAGGATTTTCAATAACAATTTCATCAAGACATACAATAACAGGATAAGTATTGTTAGGAAGACAAGGATCTTTAGGACATCCAGGTGCAGTAATAGAAACCATTAAATCTCCATCACATCTTCCCCAATTATCATCATCCAATTTTCCTCGCATACATGCATCTAATATTATTTCAGGATTTGCTTCAAGATATGCTCTTATATCACAATCAGTGAATCCTAAAAGTCTTGCTCTCTTATAATCATCTTCACAATCAAACACTTCTCCTATGATTTCATCGTCATCCTCCTTTATATTATATCCTTCAATACTAAAATAACTCTCATAACCATAAAGTATATCAGTATAATTCTCATCCACTCCATATGCATCCAAAGAAGTTTTTATAATAGCTCCATATGGATCTTTCACCACCCATGCAACTGCAGCAGGATTGTTTGCGAAAATTCTAGTTGATGCTTGTTTGGATACTTCTCTGTGAATTAAATTTTCAATCTCAACTTTGATTTCATGAATAGCAGGTTCAACATCTCCTGCAAAGAAATTAAACTTAAGCTCTCGATTATGACCAGCATACGGTAAAGTTGATCCTAATTTAACACCATCCCAGTAAATAGTTCCTACATTATCTGCTTGCATCTCCACAGTATATTGGCCTGGAACAAAAGTAGCCACTCTCCATGTAGCACTCGATGTTCCAATTACTTTATACTGAGGATCATCAACAGCAGGATAAATTCCATAATTTTTCAAGAAGGAAGACCATCCTTGAGAATCAGTTAAAACCCAATCAGTTGGATTTAAAATATCTGCAGTTCTGACCCAAGGTCGCTGAGAAGCATATGGATCAGTTGCAACATAAGTTCTTGGAGTTCCTACTCTATATGCAATATCACCTATTCTAATCTGAGGAACTTCAGCATACTCATTTTGCTGAAATAATCCTAAATATTCTCCATTTAAATAAAAATTCCAATCTGCTATAGTAGCATTAACATCAGGATTGGTAGAATCACTACGTGCTATTCCAGTTGGTCCTTGACCTTGCCAATCAAATAAACCATCAGGAGCAAAAGTAGGTATTAGGGTTGCAGTAGAAAAATTATAATTTAAATTAGTTGAAGTTAATGATGATGAATCTCCTGTTTTATCCGTAAGAGGAAAATCACTCATATCTTTAGGAATATAACTACTCACCCCTGTAATCTGGGCTCCTGGTAACTTACTGGCATTAAAATTCTCATCAATATAAACTCTAGATTTACCAGGAAGTTGAACCCAATCACCAGAATATAATGTAATTACATCACCTTCAGAATAAGGAGAATCCCAATCAAGACTCTTTCTTTGAACTATAGTTTGACATCTGTTTGCCCATGTTCTATTCATACCACCTAAAGATCCATCAGGAGCTGGAAGATAACCATATCCAGATGAATTTATAAGAACTTTAGTAATACCAATTGTGGTGGTTTCTGTTGCAGATCCTCCTCCTGTAGTTGTAGTAGTGGTTGTGGTTCGGGATATAATAGTAAGAATGTCTCCTAACTGATAACCCGTTCCTTTACTATTAATAGAAATTGCTTTAATAGATCCTCCACTTGTCTTTACAATCCTTATTGTAAATCCCGTTCCTGAACCTCCATGAGTAATAACATTAGCCATACATTCATTATATCCCGTACCTCCTTTAAGATTTTTAACAGCAATTACACCACCATTACTATTAACTGCCGAAACTACCAATGATGCATTGCGTCCTTCAAATGATGTAGTGGTGGTAGTTGTTGTTCCTCCCGTAGTTGTTGTAGTTTCTCCCGTAGTTCCTCCAGTGGTTGTTGTAGTTCCTCCAGTGGTTGTTGTAGTTCCTCCAGTGGTTGTTGTAGTTCCATCATCATCTTCTCCATCATCTTCATCGGTAAGGGGTACTACATTAATTACTCCACCCATCATAGGATGATTATCACAATAATAATACAAAGTATTAGGAGTATTATTATTAACCACTAATCTAGTATAAGCCGTATCAGTAGCAGATACTCCCAATCCAGGAATTCCATCAATCGTTACTCCTCTTGTATATTCTCTACCACCTCCCCATTTTCCTTTTTTTGTTCTAGAAAGTCTAAGGGGATGACCATAATTAGACTCATCTTCCTGATTTAAAATATAAGTATTACCTCTTTGAAAAGTAAGAGTCTGTTGTTGTTTGCCATCAATAAAGAATCTATTGTCAGTTGAACCAACTATTCCTGCAGGTGTTAAATCACGGACAGTTACATAATGAGTAATTCCTATTCCTGTTGTACCCTGACCAAATTGACCTCCTGTTCCTCCACCACCAGTTCCATCAGTGATAATTCCAGTTATTCCACCAGTAGTACCAACACCAACTGTCCCAATTCCTGTTATAGGGCCTATAATGACAGTTCCTGTACCCCCATTACCATTTCCACAAAGATCCTCAAAATCAATTAAAGGTGCAGATGTATAGTTACCAGCAGTAATAATATCTACTCCCAAAAGATCACCAGTTACAGATATTACAGGATTTCCTGATCCTCCTGATCCAGTACCACCCCAAATAATACCAGTGGGCCCTCCACAGAAAAGAGGGCCTGGATCACATTTATCAAATATTTCTTTTAATCCATCCTCAACATCAAAATTAAATTGATAATTAGTAATGTCTTTGGGGACATCAGTTAAAGCTTCAAACTTTTTTCCCACATCCTTTGCCTTTCTAAAGATAGAAGCAAAATCTAATGTAATTCTCTCAGGTTTAGGACCATCTACAATACTCCATTTAACCACATTATCCTCACCCACACAAGTTTTAATTTCACAATCAAAAATACTTAAAAGACTGTCTAAAGTAGATCCTATTGCATCTACAAGATCCAATGCTCCACCGATAGCACCTGAAAGTTTAGATAATGCACTGCTAACACCTTTAAACACTCCATTTATTAATCCACTTAATTGCCCTAAGAGTTGACCAATAAAACCACCAATAAAATTCTCTACCAAACACTTAGTGGCATTTATAGCCTTACCAAGAAAAGATGAAAGTGCTTTTAAAATTAAACCAGGTAAAAATTTTAATAATCTATTGAATGCACATGCGAGTGCTTTCATTGCTTTATTCCACAGATCATTCGTTACGAATCTACCTGAAGTGGGAGCAGCACCCTTTGCAATATTTCCTGCAATACTAAATTTTCTGAGCATCTTCTCTTTCACTTTAACCAATATATTAGAAATCCAACCTGCTATTCGTTTTGATGCTTTAGCAAGATTTTGTTGATATATGGCTATAGTATTATTAAAACTTTGAATAGTTACATCATTTTGTCTCAAAGCTTGAAAAAATCCTCGTGTATCCCCCACACCTACGAAATTTTTATTAGCATTATCAATCGCAATTTGAAAATCAGCAAGAGGTTTTACTGCCTTTTTTAATTTCTCACTTATTTTAATTGTCTTTTCAACTTCAACTTTAATACCTGTTCCACTGGCTTTACCATCTTTAGAATCACAATAGGTAGGAAAATGAATTTGTTGTTGATTATTTTGTTTCTCATCAATTTCAGCATCTACCTGAGAATTGAAGACAGTCGCACATTCAGGAATTCCTGTACCTTTATACATGGTATCAGGAATTAGGAGATAAGTATCTCCTGCCTCGAATCCACTCTCCTCAGGAGATTGTTGACATACTGTATTAGGGGAAGGTCGATCTATAAAGTATTCATTACTTTCTTCATCCAAATAAACATATACCCAAGAACTCTTCGGAAAGAAGGGATTACCTGTGCTAACCATAGGGTTAGTACCACTATACTGTGGAGGGTTAGCCCAAGGTAATGCCTGAGAGGGAAGACTCCCACTGTGCTCTCCTAATATTCTAATCTTATATTTAGGAATCGCATAACCCCCTCTTTTCTTCTCTCCTTTCTTTTGCTGCAGACTTTTACGATAACTTGAATTATCAGCAATCTGAGCCAACTTGAGAGTACCCTTACGAGTATTCTCATATACGGTTTTCCTCTTTATTATTTTTTGATTGAGGGATTCCATTTATTAGTCGTCGTATACTTTACACTCATCTGCATCAGGATGATTATCACAATAAATTTCTAGATGACTATCTTCATGTCTTGTATGATAATCATTAATTTTACCTTCATTCTTATCTACTACATCACCTTTATGATAAACATCATAATCAGCATGAACATTTTCTAAATCCTCCTTAGTGTACTCATGCATACCATGATTAGTATGCTCTTTACCATCTTTGGGGTCAATGTAGACCTCATGTTCTAAGTCGTGTTTAACAGTCATGTTTTAGCTCCGTAAGCATCTCTTACCAAATGCAGACCAGTAAATGAATTACCCACATCACCATAATGACATAAATCTGCTATCATATATATACCACTTTTCCTAGTTCTACTTCCCACAGTAGTTACTTTGGTAGAAAGTTCAGGAAACTCACAATAAATTAAATCTCCCGCATTTAAACTAAGATCAGCTTCAATAACAATTTCAGCAGATGTATTCATTTTTTGTCGATAATTCTGGTGTGCCTGTAAGATTATTTCCTCATTATTATAATTGATTTGATCAGTTTTTTCAACCTGTTTCTCTATACTATCAAATCCTTTCACAGTTTGACCTACTGCCTGTCTTACGTGTTTTTTCTGAGTGGGTAAAGGTTTACCATCACTATCTAAGTAATCCTTATTAATTTTGGGTAAATGTCTTCCTGCGGTGATTCCATTTCCTTTTCCCTCTGATTGAAGAGTTTTTATATCTGCTTTTTGAGTTACAGGATTAAAAACATATATCTTAGATGCCCATGCACCATTCTCAAATTGACTCAATGCATCTACACTCTTAGACATGTTAGACCATAAAATTTTACCAGAGTAACCCACAGGCATAGCATCATCACCTCTACTATTCTCAATATACTTTCTGACAGTTCTTCCCGTAGTATCATATAATTTATCTAAAGATCTAAATTGATATCCATTTGCAGTTTGAAAGAAAAGGTAACCAGCAGTATTTCCTTTTGCACTCTTTCCTTTCGATGTTTGAAGATTAGGAATAGCTAATTTCTGAAGATCTAAAATCATCTCAAAAGGAGTTCTATCTTGCCCAAATCCATGATATTCATTCAAAGTTTCATCAATATTCATTGATTGTGCTTTAGGAGATTTTAAATTCTCTTTTATAATGGATCTTGCAACAGTAGATATTTTTTCACTATATTTTATATCCGTCTTTTCCTCTCCACCACCAACTCTATTTTTAAGTAAAGTATTATCGAATGCTTCTTTTGATACTATGGTCAACTTAAAACTACTATTTTTAAATCCTTGATAATCATTATCTACAGATGCCACTCTTAAATCAGTATCTTTAGTCAAATTAATTTTATTTCCCATTACATCCTCAATATTGAATAAAATGGTTTCTGTACCTTGAGCAAAACCATCATCTAACAATCCAATAGCTGCACCACTTCCATCATCTGCAGGTAGTGTATTACCAGTATCAATAATAAATGCTGTTATCTCAACATAGGGCATAAAAACACTTTCCCGATATTGAATAATCGGATTACCAGATCCTCTTAAGTCTACTGTCTTATCATTTTCATTAGACTTCATTTCAAACTTATTAAATTGTAAAGCTTTAATAGTCATACTTGTATTGGTTGGATGATGTTATTTGTAATTTCTGTCAATTCTAATTCATAATCTGCATAATCCATAAGAGATGCGATGTCTTTCTTAAATTTATCTCCCACCTCAGCTTTTGGTTCACCCTTATTAATTCCAACTTTATTTGCACCAGTTATCTTATCGGTTACAGAAGTAAGACCCATGGCCCCTAAAATACCAGCACCAAAAACACTAACACCATAAAGTACTCGTGCTCCAGGAACAGGTGTTACAAGAAGTGGTGATAAAACTTTTGCTGCAACAGCACTTCCACCCCAAAATCCAGCTTGTGCAGCACCCGCACCAACACCCGCTTGTAAAGTGTTTTGACCTGCTCCTTTTCTACCCCCAAAATCAAGTAAGAAGAAAAGTGGACCTAAAGCTTTTCCAAGAATTCCCTTAAGAAATCCTAAACCAGGAATCTTAGGAATCTTAAATCCTGGTTTCCCACCAGTACCTGTAGTTACATTACCCTTCTTGAATAGGTTAGTAAAGAAATTACCCGATTTACCCCCTTTTCCTATTTGATTAAATGTATTTGGATTTGTATTAAGTATATTGGTTCCTTTACTCACATTAGAATTTAAAAAGGGAATCCTATTTCTTATGTTTCTTAGAGATTCTCTTACCCTACTAAGAGGGCCTCTATTAAGTTGTTGACCACCACTTGTCGTTCTTCTATTGTTTACCCTATTGTTTCTCCTATTAGAGTTTATATTAGGGCCTTTGTTACGAAGATTATTAGGTAAACACTTCCTTCTCATCAAACTGGGTAGAGCTCTTAATGCAAATATACTTGCAACAATTGCTCCATTTATTACATACTTAAAATCCTCCATAAATTTTTCAATCTTTGTCTTATCAAATCCCGTTACATCCTCAATTTTTTGTAAGAATTCATCATATCCCTTTACTGCAGAATCAATAAAATTAGTAAACATCCCCACAATATTAGCAAAAATTTCAACACCTTTCCCTATAATCTCTAATGTTTTTTCTATTGCCGTTAATGATTTTTCAAGACCCAAAATATTAAAAAGAATTCCTCCAGCTACAAACAGAAGAAAATTAGTAATAGAAGAAAAAATATTTCCTATAGCTTTAGGAGGTTTTATAAGATTACTAAGTTTAAATTTTTTTTCTTTATTTTCTATATTTCTTTCTCTTGCTTCTATCCTCTCCTTCTGCTTCTCCCTTCTCTTCATTGTAAAAGAAGAAACACCTCTTTTAAATTTTGCCGTTATAAAATCTTTTATTCCTAAAAGTATTTCTTTAGTAGAGGAGCTTTCTGAGGCCTCAGGTGGTTTTTCCTCTTTTTTAAAGTAATTAGGTCTAATTGAATCTGCAGAAATAGTTTTCTTTTTAACCCCTATTTTAGCTGCAGGTAAAAGTTTAGTTGCCATTATAATGTCTCCTCAATCCCTAAAGATATTACAGTAACATTTCTAGCAGCAGAATCACTATTAATATTAAAAACAGGAACCGTGGTTCCAGGTCTTGTTGGTTGTGATGTTTTTTGTTTTTGAATCGCAGGTAATACAGTTGTTTTACTTATAGATTTTACTTTTATAGGAACAGTAACAGGAGCCATATTACTTTTTTTAGATGGTAAAACTATATTTTGGATTTCTGTCTTACTGTGTTGACTTCCTGCCATCTGGTTTTTGATTTTAAGATCCAGTTTTTGTTTTTCTGTAGGATTTTCAACCAAACCACCCTCATTATATCCCCCTATTAATGTTGATTGGTTCTTTCCACCTGCAGCAGCATTCTTTCCACCTGCAGCAGCATTCTTTCCACCTGCAGCAGCATTCATTCCAGCAAAAGTATTAGTACCATACTTCTTAACTGCCTCCTTACGCATCACAAACTCACCAGGAGTCAACATCGCAGGAACAGTATCCTTATTACCAGAGCCAGGAACTGTTCCACCCTTATTTAAGAATATTCTACCTACAGGTCCGAGAACACCCTCCATAATTCCTCCCATGATGCCCTCACGTCCATAACCCCTTTCTTCACCTGTTTCTAACTTTTGTGTTTGCTCTTCTCTTTCTGCTCCTGCTCCCGTAACAAAATCACCTATTCTTTGAAAAATATTACGACTTTCCTGCTGTTCTCCTAATTGATCAATAGTGGCATCTGTACCTACTTGATCTACAGATTCATCCACTGCCGTATCCGCTTCATCATTTACTAAATCAGGAAATACCTCAGGAAGAATAGCTCCCGCACTGAATAATGCTGCTCCTGCCAATATAGGATTTTTAGCAAGTGCTGCTAAAGCAGGGAGAGCCCATGTCAAAAGACTAATTACACCAGTTACCAAAGCTCCTATAGGTGTAAAGAAAGCAAGATATCCTGCTAATATGGAAGGCCACCAAAATTTTAAGAATCTAACCACCCTTCCCATTTTTTCTTGATTCTCCTTCTTCCCAAACCAATTTAATGCTCCATTAAATAATGCTCCTATAATAACAGTTTTAAGAAAATTGGATATAGTTTGCCATATTTTCTGAAAAGGACTGAGTACTTTATTGGCAGCAGTTGACCCTGCCTTCTCAGCCGATTTTAATCCACCCTTTACTGATTCTATTGCCTTCTCTTTCTTTTCTCTTTTTTGTTTTTGTCTTTCTTTTCTATCAAACTCAGATTCTTTTTTATCTGCTTTAAAACCTAATTTAAGAATCCGTAAGATATCCTCTAATATATTTCTAGTTCCATCTTTCTTTTGAGAACCTGATGAAGAGAGTTCTTCTGATGGAGGTAACAATGATTGTGGTTTTATTTTATTTACTGGTAATATCGTTGTCTTAGCGAATAATTTATCAGCTCTTACTCTCTTTTTCTTATTTTCTCTTAATCTTTGAAACTCCTCTCTTAATATTTCAGATCTTGGATCCCCCTTTCCTTTTGTAGCAGCTTCAATAGTATTAATACCTTCTCTCACCGCAGACATATAAGTTTTTTCTGCATTATCAACAGCATAAACATCTACTGGTTCTATTCCTAGATCCAGTAGAATTTTTGAAATTGCTGGTTTAGCTGCTACTGCCATTAAGATGATGTTTGCTGCTGTTGTTTTAGTCTCTCTTCTTCAAGATGGGCTCGAAGTAGTTCAACATAAATGTCTCTCTCCCAAGGGATTAAGTTTTCTATCTCAGTTAATGAATATTTATGATACTGAATTAAAGAAAAATTCAATTTATAATAAGTCTCTAGATCCATGTGGACTAGAGCTAGCCGAAAAAACTAGATAATCCCTCCATTAACACTTCACTTTCTACCTTTGTATTAGGATTAGTAATCTTCACTGTATGAGAAAGTTTAGGCATTGTCTCAAAGAACTTTTCAATTTCTTTGAATTGAGTAGTATTCATGGATTCTAAGAAAGTAGTAATTTCCTTCTTAGTGCAATCGGCAGCTGCCCATACTTCTTCTGCATTATAAATTTTATCAATACAAGAAGCAATCAAATCAAAAGACTGATCCATTACATTATCTTCATTAAAATCAAAATTATTTTTAATGAACTCAGAAAGAGATGGATACTTCATTTCCATCATTAAGGAGGAGTCTAATTTAATTTTATTAGTATGTCCTTCAGTTCTTTGAATTTGCACATCATCAATATTAATAGTCACAGGAACCTGTGTTTTTTTATCATCAGGACAAATAAGATTAACCTCAATATCTTCTCCTACCGACTTACCACGAATATTGAGAAACAAATATTCAATATCAAAAGTAGGAAGAGTTTCTACTTTAATTCCTCTTGTTTTAATACAAGCTTTAATTACATTTTTAATTGCAGTTGTTATTTCTTTTGTATCCTCACTTTCTAATGCAAGAACTAAAAGTTTTTCTTCTTTAACTAAAAATGGTCGATAATGTATAGGTTTTCGGGTCGAAGGTAATTCCAACTCATACGTCGGTGTCGCAATCTTTGGTAATGGCATAATATCTTACAAAGAGTTCAGTGTGTTTTATTTAGCAGGTCTTAATTAATGTCTACTCCTGTAGCATCTGCAAACAGTTGAATAGGAGGGAAGTTAAAGTAAGTCTCTACCAAATAACGAGAGAAATTAAAATTAACGGTACACTTCAATAACTGAGATGCCTCATAAGTTACAGGCATTGTATTAATACTAATTGGATAAGCCTTTAAGAATCTATATTCTAACACTCTCTTATAATCCTTCTCAAACTTTTTAACGTAAATAGATGTCTGATATAACTTAGGAAAATTAACTCTATAAAAATAATTATCTGCCGTGCTGTTTTGTTCATTTACAATATAACCAATCCACTTCTCAAAGAAATTAATAATTTTGTAATCATGATCCACATAGAAAGTAAATGAAGAGGTGGTATCATACTGTCTTCTATATGCATGTCTCTCTGTTACTCCCGTATGATCATTAAGAAGTTCATTCGTTGCCAACGAAGTACCAGGCAATGCAGCTTCTGCACATGATAATGACCACATTCTATCATCATTTACTTCTCCTGCAGGTAAAAGAGACCTTACTGCAGAAGGAGGATAGAACCAACATTGAAAATGCGAAGTAAGTGCAGGATTTAAAATAGATGCCTTTAAATCTGATAATACTTTCTTTTGCGGTCTTGGAGTGACCATATTCCTATAAATAC
>VTLG01016464.1_pt1 | contig 29211 bp, 33 predicted proteins | sample 4694571 | NCBI WGS metagenome assembly VTLG01 (sample SAMN12604809, study PRJNA352737) | marine metagenome | biome: ENVO:00000447; feature: ENVO:00000209|ENVO:00000569|ENVO:01000036; material: ENVO:00002151; isolation source: viral sequences binned using virsorter ...
TTCTAAACCAGTTAGATCACGTTTAATAACAGCATACGAACATATCTGTGAAAAGGTATTAAATACTTTTTCTGCTGTACGTTGCTTAAATCTATTTTCTGTTTGTGTTTTTTCTTCTAATGCTACGACAACATCATCCACAATACTTGTTGATAGTGTGCCTACTTCAAAATCACCAAATCTTTTAGAACGTACTATTAATTCATTAATATGATTAATGTGTTGTTTGTTTGTTGTAAGTGTATCATCACTTATTTTTTTAGCTTTAACTTCTACTTCTCTACGTTGCTTCCAAACATTAGACCATTGCTCTACAGTAGTAGAACTAGATACTTTATTATCATCTAATGATTTTCTGAATTGAATCAGATCAGATTTCTTACCGTACTTTTGTCTGCGTACACGTTTACCATCAACGTAGACGTAATAGTTAATATAAAAACGGCCGGACTTTTTCTTGTCCGGCTGTATTTCAAATTCTGCAAAGCGGGCCATGTTAATAACCCCCAAATGCTTTATTAAAATCAAAATCGTTAGAAATTAAAAGTTTAGCGTTTTTTAAAGTTGCAACTGTATGTATCCATTCTAAATCTTCGCCCCAACTTTTCTTTACAATTTGTTTAATTTCCCATTCTTGAACAGATTGATCAGGTCTTAAAGCAACATCATAAGTAACATTATCTTTAGTAATGTAATACCAACCTTGTGCTTGTTTTTTTATATTCATTTTACTCCTTTTTTTGTAACTTAACCGTTACAGTTATAATATAGCCATTGTGGCTAATAAATCAAGAGTAAATGTACACAAAAAGTACACGGATAGTACACGGAAATAGTGGCTGAAACCCGCCATTTAACCGTGATGGCTAATTTAGGCCTAAATTAATGTGGATAATAATGTAAGAAATATAAGGATTTTGGTAGCGGGGGTAGGATTTGAACCTACGACCTTCAGGTTATGAGGGTGAAGTGATCCGCACAAACACTTATAAATTTTACATACATACACATTACGTACACACTATTTTTACTCTTAAATTTTCTATACTATAAATATATGTAGCTTGTAAAGCTATCGTTTAGGCAAAAAAATATTACTTCTTTTTAAACATTCCTATTGCACTTGAACCGGCCTTGATGCCAAAGCTTGCTGAAATCGCAATGTATAATAAATTATGATAATATGACGGCAAATCTTGGAGGGCGATAAAACCTTTGTGTATGTGATCTTGAAAAGGCGTGAATACTAAAACGGCTGGAAGAAGTAGCACAATTAAACTTACTTCGTCTTTCCACGATCCTTTCATTTGATCAACGGCCGATTGTTCCCATTTCACTTTTCCAGCAATTTGGTCTTGCTTTAATTTAGTTGCTGCTTTTATTTCAGTAACTTTTAATTCAGCTTTTGCTTTTTTACTGTCAATAAAACCCTTGACCGAACTACCTACAATGTCGGTCAAAGGGCCTAAAAGTAAATTAAACATTAAAACTGTCCGTAAGCTATAACAGCTATAATAACAACAACGGCTACAACAAGAAGCTTTCCTCTTTTAGTTAAACCGTTCCATGTTTCTTTAAGTTTATCCATCATGATAACCCCCTTATAATTTGCGCTAGTTCACTTGATCTTGCGCCTGTTTGCTGAAACCATCTGCTGTCAATCATTTCGTCAGCCGCTTCAGAAAATCGTTTGTTTTTTAAATTGTCTAAAAATTTTTTAAACTTGGATACCCCATTAGTACCCATTTGAAATACCATATTACAGACTACCATTTTTGCTTCATCCGGTAAATCAACATCACCAATTAATCGGTATGCACCATCAATAGCTTTTTGTAAATCGTATTTAAAAACTTGTTCTAATTGTTTGCGTGGATATCGTTTACCTTCTATCCATCGTTCTTCTTTTCTACATAGATGGCCAAAACCAATTGTAGACTTCATCAATGTATCTTTATATACAGTATCACGATACCCTTCGTGATGTCTTATTTGTTCTTCTAACCGTTCTAAATTGGCAGCTTCCATCTTTAAAGACATATAATATTATTACTCCTAATTGTTTTTGATATTTACTTGGTGTACGTGAAATAATTGTACCAACTTTCCACGTCTTACGAATAGATGCCGTCTTAACATCTATTTTTAAAACATCACCGGTTACACGGTGTACTGCAACAAGATCAATAACATCGTTATCTTGTGTTTTCCAATACACAGTATAATTTTGTTTTGTTAACCAAGAAGCAGCAATAAATTCTGATTCTAATCCTTTACGAATATTTGCTATAGACAAAACTATTCAAATATTCCCATCCATTTAGCAATGATACCAAGACAAACCCCGACTATTACTAAAACTTTTAATCCGCCTGAACCCATTGCAGAAAACTTTTGTAAGTTTTTTATTTCTTGCTGCATTGTTTCTTGACTTTGTAACATGTGTTTTACATCAGTACGCAATTCAGCAATCTGTTGTTCCCAAGATTCAGACATGGTATTATTTCTTTTTAATAAGCATTGTTAAAATAATTAATAAGATAATTAAATTTAATGCGCTTATATCGTTAGTTAATAAATGGCCTATACTATCGTTCATCATATTATTTCATTTGTGAAAGAGGATTTTCTAAAGTTAATTTAATTCTTTTATCTATTTTTTCTTCAAGCTTAGTCATGTCATCTTCAATATTTTGGATAACTTCTTTTAACTCTTTTGCATTAGTTCTAGAATCTTCTTTAACTCTTTGTTCTACATCCTCTACTATTGTTTCAATCCGTCTAACATCAGACTTTAGATCGTTCTTTAATTCTTTAGCTACATCCGCAACTAAACTAACCTCATCCATAATCATGGATAATTCACCAGTAATCATTTCAACTTCTTGTTGAATTAAATCTATACGTTTATCAAATCCTGATAAATCTGGTGCGGTGTATTCTTGTACTTGATCTTTCATGTCCAAGTAATCTTTGTAAAAAATAAATCCTGTCCACAAGCCACCAGCTAGTGTTGATAAAATTGTTAAAATAACAAATATTTTACCGCCTTTAAATTTTATTCCACCTACATCTATTTCTGCCATAATTATTCCAAATCCGTCTGCCATAAATTATATTTTTTTATTATTTAAAAATTATTATCTATCCATTTGTTGATAGAATAATTAATATAAATAAAATAAAATATTATTAATAATAAATTTATAGTTCCCAAATCCATATTTAATTTTTTTCCCATTGGCTGTTAATCATTTCATTCATCATTCCATCGCTACCAGCAAATAATAAATATTGTGCCATGTTATTATTAGGAATAATAGTATCTGGTAATGTAGCATCAGAAAAAAATCCTTGTCTATCTAACAAAGTTTTTTGACTATCAAAAAAAGTTTTACTGTTACCTAAAACTTGCATAACAATTAATGTTTTTATTTGATTGTTGGAATCATATCTTTTTTTATCATCCATTTTTTTAACAATCTTTTTTGCAGCTTTTTCTTTTGCTGTTTCTTTCTTGGGTTCTTCTTTTGGTTCTTCTTTTTTTTCTGCTACTTCTTTTGGTTTTTCTTTTACTTCTTCTTGCTTATTTTCTTCTTCGGCAACTTCTTCTTTAGTTTCAACTTCTGGTTCTGGTTCTTTTTCTTGTTCAGGTTCAGCGTTGGTGGTATCTTCTTTTGTTTCGGTTTCGGGTTCTTGATTGACTTCCATTTCAGGTTCAATAGTTTCTTCCACCACAGTTTCAATTTCTGTTTCAATTTCATTAGCAATCTCTATTTCTGCAATTTGTATTTCTTCTATTTCTATTTCTACATCTTGATATGTAGGTTCATCTATTTCTATAGGTGTAAAATCTAATCCTTGATCTGTATCAATAATATCATTGGCATCAAAAACATCTTCTACAATATCAATAACATCTTCAGGTGCATCAATGTTTAATGCAATAAACATTTCTATTGTAGTTATCTGTTGGGTAATAATGGTATTGATAACATTATAAAGCACGTTGATTTTGACATCATCGAACAGAGGGCCAATTGCAAGATTAATATCTCTACCGCCTATTTCTATAATAACTGTTGTTAAACTACCGGCAAAATCAAAACCACTTTCATATGTTTGATAACCACTTGCTGTGCCACTAGCAGATAAAATATCAGTACCAGAAAAGACATTGGTTTTTCCATCTCTACCTGTAATGTGCATATAGATAGAATCACTTGCGTCTTGTTTATCTACCTTAATAGAATAATTAGTTTGACCACCATGTTTAATATTTAATTCAGAAACATCTACTGTTTGAATAAACGTAGTACCCATATTAGGCACACCCATAGCAGAAGTAGAATTACCTGATCCAGTAATCATGGCACATTTATCTGTACCTAATTGACCACATGAATTACCACTTGGCATTGACGCTGGCCCTTGACCACCCCAATCACTATCCATGTCGCCTTCTTTTGAACCAACAACATAATCATTATCACCGTCTAATAAATCATTTGAATCTTCATTAGTAACTGTCGTTGTTGTAATATCTTGTGTCGTTGTTGTAATGATTGTTATACCATCAGCTTCATGAATTGTTTCTTCGGTAATAGTTTCTTGAATTATTTCTTCTATTGTTGGTGTACATAATCCAACAGTATCAGTTGAACAATCAACAGCTTGACTAGAATAAGATAGGGATACCGATATACATAGCCATAGCAGCAATAATAAACTTCTTAAATTCTTCATTATTATCTTTTGTTGTTATTATTTCTATTTCTTTTTTTTCAAATACTTTTGAACCTTCTGGTATTAGATGTGGATTTTTTTTCCATTCTTCTAATGCGTCTGAACCAATCTTAGAAAAAATAGGCGGCGGCGTTCCAGCCATAACCATACTGTCAAACACTCTAGGATCTTGTGATAATAAACTAACAGCAGCTACTTTCATTCCCATTGAATATAAACTACGAGCAAGTTTTATACGTTCACAATTTTCATCAGTAATTGTAATCCCGCTAGCAAATCCTAACACTTGTGTTTGAATAGCAGAACTAGCTGCCGTCTTACATACATCAGAATTATTTACTACAACACTAGGAGCATTTGCCGTAGGTGGTGTAGAATTTGTTACAACAGTTGATGATACAGTATTTGTATCAGCAGATTTTACATCAGTTGATACAGCAATAAAAGTTATTGCAGCTAGTAGTATGAATAATGTTTTCATTTACCACAAACACAGCTTCCATTACAGCCACAAGGATTATTCACCATCTTCAATATCTTGTAATCTTTTCATTTCAGTTTTTATATCTGCTTTAGATATTTCTGATGTTCCGCCTAACCACTCTATTTCACAATTATCTATATCAATATTGTTTCTTACAACAACTTTTGCATTAGCATTTAAACTTATAATTGCGTCAAAAACTTTTATAATCATGCTAAAATCTCCATTAATGTTATCGTACTATCAGAAGAATTAGTATTTACAGAAACATTAGAACTATTTGCTGAAGAAGCAAATACTGTTCTGTAATTTGTTTGTGAAGTTGTGTTTGGACTATCTAAATAACAAACAGAAGATGAGCCAACATAGTTAGAAGCTGTACCCGCATTATATCCCGCATCACTATCAAATTGATGTATGTCAGTAGTTCCTCTTTGTAATTTTAATTGACACTTTGTATTACTGCTGTTTTTACCAACACCAGCTTGAGTAACTACAATTAAAACTTTTGATGATGTAGCTGTTGGAGTAATATTTAAGTTTAAACCTGTTGTAGCATAAGATGATGATGAACTTGCGGCTTCAGAACTATTAATAGTGTTTAATACTTGTCCAATTTTTCCCCCTGAAAATCTACTAGCATTAAGTGTACCACTAGCTACATTAGATGCGTTCAAAGCTGTAACTGCCGAGCCGTTAACTGCTGGAAGATTTCCAGTAGTACCATATGTTAAATTAGTTTTGATTATAGCCATTATTATTCCTTTGGATTATCACTACGAACTTTATCGCAATGGTCTTTGTAAGTTGTTGTTCCATTTTTTTGATCTTTGTAAATCATTTCAAATTGTTCTTGCCAAGATAAGTATTCTGTTTGTCTTTTTGTATCTATCTTTATATTGTTTTTTAAAGTATCAGCTTTGCTTTCTAATGAATTGAGTTGTTCGTCAGTAGGTTTTGTAAGTCCACTTACATTCCAAGTATGAATATAATCCCCATTTCCATTACTATCATTTTGTAATTTTATATTTTTATTAAATTCATCTTTAGTTTTAGAGTTTTCTTCCAAATATATTATAATTTTATTATTTAAACTTGCCATATTATACCCCTGTTAACCTAAAACCACCAAAGTATGTGCCACTATCAGCAAATCTACATTGTTCATCATTTAATGCTCTTGCTTTTGCATATAACTCAACATAATCATCAGCATCTAAATAAATTACATAAGAAATATTTACAGTACCACTATCACCACCACCTTGTCTAAGATCTATCCTAGACTCAATTCCATTTGATGACCCATTTTTATAAATTTGGATTTGACCAGCTTCCCATTTATAAGAAGTTAAATTTTGATCTGCTTCAGCCATTCCATAAATAAAATAGTAACCAGCTACTCCTGGAGTAAAACGATAGTTCGTGCTATGATCAAAAGTTCCGTCTGAATCAAGCACTTCATTATTTACAATAACTTTAGTCCAAGTATTATCACTAACTATTTGGTGTCCTCCTGTTTTAGTACCCATAAATGCTGGAGTGTTTTGTATGTGTTTTATATCTAATCTTTTTAATGTTCCAGCATCAGATAAAACTATTTCATCTGTTCCAGCTGGTTGTGTCGTTAAAGCTGTTGCACCTGTAATACTTGAAACATCAAAACCACTTGGTTGTGCTGCCCAAGTTAGTCCACCAGTATTACCAGATTGTGCTGTAAGCATATATCCGTTTGTTGGTGTATTACTAATTTGTAATCTTGCTTCATCTACACTTGCATCTGCAATATGTTCTTGTGCAATAGCATCATCTGGTATTTTTGCTCCAGTAATTTGATCTGCTGCAATTTTAGCTGATGTGATTGCGTTGTCTTGAATAGTAGCAGTTTTAACTGTATCATCTGCTGGTGTGTTTAAAACACCAGTACCATAGTGCATAATAAAATTACAAGTATCGTTACTTGATGGAGAAAAATCAAAAATTATAGTAGCATTTGCTACGGAAAAATTTCCTTGTTGGATTACACCATTAATAGAAACTAAAATATTATTTTTACCAGCTGGTGTAAATGCAACACTAGATTTTGTTAAGTTATATGTTGTGCTTCCATCAAAAGTTATGTTGTCTAATTTTTCAACATTTGAAATAGCATCAACACCTCTACCTACATAAGTCATTAATCTGCTCCTTGTATTGTATTACCATCTGCTACCCATTTAAGAATATTTTGATAGTCTGTGTTTGCTTCTACGATAGGCACTATTAAAGTTTTATAAGAGCCATCATCTTTTGTTGGATATTTTACTAAAATACAATCCTTATCATTACTTGGATTGTCTGGTGATCTTTGATATTTTATTATACAATCTTTAAACATAATTATAACTCCGATGATAATGCTACATGAGAACTAGCATCTTTTCCTAATACCATTCCAGCCATACCAGCACTAGAACTACCTACTGAACTTCCACCAGATAGATATAATAATATTCCATGTATTCCTCCACGAATACCATTAACACCATCAAAATCATCACTCGCATTATTACAACTAAAAGTATAATAGTTAGTACCACTTGTTTGGTCTAATGATGGCTCTGCTCTCATTGTTGTTCTAAAATTATATGAGCCAAACATTGTGCTTGTACCATCTTGGTTATTTGCTGGATAATACATTAAATTATCTGCTCTAGTACCTGTTCCAATTACTTGATAGTATCTTTCACATTTTTCTAAATTATTTCCAAAACTTTCATGTTGAAAAGGTGGTATAGTAGAAGAAGTGTATTCGCCTACTTCCATTTGAACACCAGTAATTATAAAATCATTAGAGGTATTATCCATATTATTAACTTGACCTACTGCTTTATTATCATCGTTTCCACTTACAGCTTCCCAAGATGTAGCAAGTGTACCACTTGTATAATTACTTCCAGCAGCTAAATAAAACCAAAGTTCTAAACCTATTCCATTATCATTAGTTATTCCACTTCCTGAAGTATCTGCTGGAAAAACAACAGTCTTTTTTTCCCATGTGTTAGATGATGAAACTGTATATGATTGTGAACATTGTCTTTGCACATCTTCTTGTTCAAGACGAACAATATTTGTGCCAGTTTTTGTTGCATAAACCCAAAAAGAAATTGTAATTTTTTCTGCATTAGATGTACCAAGTTTTAATAATTGACAATTTTGAGCTTCTATTCTTTGTTCAAAATGAACACCAGAGTTTGCAGAAGCACTAGCGGCAGTTGTGCAATCAAATTTTAAAGATTTTGCAAAACCTTGACCTGTTGGTACAGTTGTTGATTGAGATACAGTCGCATCGCCAACAAAACTACCTTGATTATTAACTTGCCATCTATCTACTGTTTTATATCCACCATTAGAAGCTATGTTTGCTTGTGAAGTACCTCGTTGAGCTACAGCCATATTGCCATTTATAATTAATGGATTTACATTAGGTCTTAAAGTTGGAACTACTACAGCTTCAAAAGCTGGGGGTGAACCAGCACCAGTAGATGTTAATACTTGTCCATCATTACCAGTAGCAATAGCAACTGGATTACCAGAAGCATCATAACTAATAATATTTCCATCAGTACCACCAGCTAATTTAGCTAATGAGATTGCATCATCTTCTATATCAGTTTGATTAACTGGTTTGTTTGCTGGTTTTGATCCTACATAAGTCATCTATTTATCCTAAGTTATTTCCATTACTGATAGTACACCAGAAACTTTATCTGCTACTGAACAATCAATTTTAATTTCATCTGTTGCTTCTAAATTTATTTTGCTACCAGCAATAATTTCTAATGAACTTCCAGCTGGGATAGTTACATCTTTTGCAAGAAACGCAGTACCATTAGCTACATTGTTTGCTCCACCACGATTAGCAGTATCACTAACTAACTCTACTTCAACTGTAACAGAAGCAGAATGAATATTAGTAAGACGCAAACCTAGAACAACAGTAGTGGTACTACCAGCTACAGTATAAACTTTATATGGTGTTCCAGCCGAATTTGGTTCAGCTGCAAATGAAACAGTTTTAAAAGTATTTGCCATGTTTTTCCTTTCCTATTATCAGCCGAGTGCAATGCTTAGAGCTGTTGCATCAGCATAAGTTACATCTGGTGCAGTTACCGATACCCACGCAGAACCATTATAATACTTCAATGCATTTGAAGTTGAATTGTATGCAAGATCGCCTTCATCTAAACTTGATGATGGATCACTTGATGCTACTCTGTATCGAGCAGCAAAAGAATTTATACCAGCAACATTATCAGCAACAGTTTCTACATCTGCTTTTATTGCTTCAAGAGCATTTAAGTCTGAAACAAAATCACTTGTTGCTAGTTGATTTAGATCACTTACAAAATCAGATGTAGCAAGTAAATTTAGATCACTTACTATGTCAGATGTGGCAAGTGTATTCATATCACTTATAGCATCTGATGTGGCAAGTAACGCCATATCAGCTATAACATCTGAATTGGCAAGTAGAGCCATGTCAGCAATTACATCAGTAGTTGCAAGTAAACCCATGTCAGTTACCACAGCACTTGCAGCTAAAGTATTAATATTTGTTTGATCCGAAGATGTTGGCGTTGTTCTTACCCAAGCAGAACCTGTGTAAACCATCATCACATTGTTTGATGTGTTAAAGTATAATGCACCAGTTAATAAACTTGCTCCATCATTATCAGCAGATGGATCAGAAGATTTTTGACCTAAATATCTATCATCAAAATTATCATAACTTGTAGCAGCAGAAGTGGCAGATGATGCCGCAGCAGTAGCAGAAGATGCAGCTTCACTTGCTTTTGTAGTCGCTGTATCTTTATGACCAGATGCTGTTGAAGCACTTGACGCAGCAGCTGTTGCAGAATTAGCAGCAGCCGTAGCACTAGACGCAGCAGCAGTTTGACTTGTAGTAGAAGAAGCAGCATCAACTAATAAAGACCATTTAGCACTATCCGTATTAGTAGTTAGTGGTACTGATCCTGAAGAACTGTGGGCCGTAACACATATAAAAATATTATTTGTGTTTGTGTCTTTTACTATATCCCGAATAACATAAGCCGTTGATGCGGCCCAGTTACCTTTAAATGTTCCTAATTCTTGCGTAACTGAAATTTCACCGGAACTATCAAAAGCTAAAATTTTAGAAGCACGATCAGTTGCACTATTAGTGAAATCTGTCGAAGTCATTGTATTGGATCTAGAAAGTTTTATAGACCGATCTACTTCTTCTTGTAACTCTTGAATATTCATTACCGCAGCATCTAATGCTGTTTCTAATGTTTCAGCAGATAGCGGTGAATTTTCTACAAGATCCGTTGCTTGTGTATTAGAACTTTCACGTCTAAGTAAAACAGTTTCACCAGAAGCTGGTGTATTACCAGACGTAAAGGTAACTGTACCACCTGAAGAATTACCAACACCGGCTACCGTGTAGTGTGTTGTTTTTGTTTTAACGGTTTCTGTACCCGCTGCATTTCTAATAATAACAACGATATCGTCATCATCAGAAATTTTAAACGTATACGCAAACGCTGTAGTAGAAGCATTTCCACTATAACTATTTTTAACCGTAGTAGTTGATATTGTCATTGTTCTTTAGCTTTCAGTAATTGACTTTCCATATATAAATCTTGCAATGTTCCCGCATATGGACTTGCTGTCATCATCCAATTTTTTGCGACTTCTCTTGCAAAATATATTTGTTGTTCAATTCTATTTATTTTTTGTCCTCTAGATAAATCATTATATCCAGAATCTTGTATTAATTTTAAAACATTTTGATATGCTAATTTACCTACATACTTTCTGTACATGGTATATTCGCTATCAATTTTTTTTCCGTTAATAACTTTTGGTTTTTTAGAAAATGGAATACCACCCATAAAATTTTCTGAGTGATCACCCATATTCATTTTTAAATTAACCATTTCTTTGGCAACAGGATTATCTTTTACTTTGGTACGCAGAATTGGACTAACAATGTTAGGCCCAAGCGCATCATCATAAACTATTTCTTCACCCCAAAAACTTATTGAAGGTTCTAATGTTTCTGACATTAACGGTACTTGTGATTTAATAGATGCTATTTTATTTTGTAAATAACCTAACACATCACCAGCTTCGCCCATGTCTGTTTGTCTTTTTGTTGGATCACCTTCATAAATAAAAGGTATCCCTCCTCTATTAATTTGATTTACAATTCGTGGAACAAAACTTTTAATAAATTTATTTACCGTTGCTTCATCATGTCTTGTTGGATCTGATAATAATTCCAAAAAGTTTGACATGCCTTCCATGTATGTTTTATTTGTTAGGTTCGCACCTAACGCATACGCAAATCCTGTTACTATTTCATCCCAATCATCTTGTCTAATATAATTTTGTGAAGCTAAATCACTTAAATCTGCTGACATACTAATCAACATAGCAAACGGATCAAAACCAGAATAACTGTAATACGTATCACCAAGTTTAAAACTATTTTTTTGATACCCAGTTTCTTTTAATTGTAATTGTATTCCTCTATGCGGTGAACCATTACCAGTAAGATAACCCATTTGTGATAACGTCATCATTGCACCAAGAAACGTAGTACCCATTGCCATACGGCCATAAGCCATTTCTGCTCTTACACCGCCAGCTGCAATATCATCTTGCACCTTGCCTAACATATAACCAACAGGTGTTCTTTCAATTGCATACTTAGCAATATTAATTGGTGTTTTAGTAAACGGTAAAAAATACCGAACAACAGGTTTGTTTGCTATTGTTTGTACTGCTTTACCTGTACTACCTAATTCACTTTGAAACGTAATATATTTTGCTAATGCATCAGCATCTTTCACTACATTTGCTGGTGGATTAACAATAAAATCAGCCATATAATCAGCAGCATCTTCCGGTAAGAGTTTACCAGAATCTAACATTTCTGTAGCACTACGCCATGCTTGTGCATACACTTCCATTTGGTATGCTTGTGATTTAAAAAAAGCATCTTGTGTTTGCAACATTTTTGTAGGTACACGGCCTAAAGTAAAAATATTACCAAATACATTTGCCGATTTAGCCAGCCATGCATTTTCAATACCTTCACCTGAAAAAGCTTTTGGTCTATAATTTTTTTCTAATTTAGAACCTGATACTAATTCATTACCACTTTTAAAAGATTGTGCAGCAAGTTTAACATTGTTTAGCCAATTCATACGAAGCGCAAATTGCATTGCTTCTCTTTCGCCACTAACTAAACCTTTATTAGCGTTTTTATTTTTATTTAAAAATTTGTTTAATGGTTTACCAGCGTAGTAACCCCATCCTCTTTCAAACCCTTGTGAATATGTAGTAACAGCATTACCAACAATATTTCGTACATGTGATACTGGACTAGATAAAAGAATATTAATCCATGCTTCATACAAAGCATCGAAACCTCTTGTCCATCCAGAAGATAAAGAAGCAAATTTTGCTTTTTGATCTATACGTGGTAATTTTAAATAGGCATCAGCCATTCCTGATATTTCATCAGCACCGCCCATTGTTTTTAAAACATCAGACGTTAAGAAAGATTCTATATCAATATTGCCACCAGATTGTGCTTTAATATTAAAACTTTGTAAGGCCCTTGCAATTTCTGTTTGTGATCCTTTAACTTGGGCCTGTAATTGTTTTGTAAAAGCCATATGCTGGGCAAAAGCTAATTTATCAGCATCTGTACCGTTAACCGCTACTTTTGCTAATTCGTCTAATTTTGTCATTGACGTAACAAGCAAATCTCTAGCAGCCAACATTGTTTCCGAATTAAATAATTCGCCTTCTTTTCTACCAAGAATTTTATTAGCTAATTTTTTTTCTGACGTACCAAGTATATCAGCTAGTTGCCTTGTAGCTTCGTTAGTCATTTCCGCACGTTTAGCCGCATCCATCGTTGTTTTATAAACTTGGCTTTGTGCTTCAATTAATTTTAAAACATCATCTTCGGTATTAAGTTTACCGCTATTAAAATCAGATAATCCATTATCTAGAATATCCGATTGATTATATTTAGTTAATACATCATCAACATTTGCTTGTGATGGTTGCGATAAATTTACAGTATCTTCTACTTTAGTTGTGCCACCTATTTCTAATTCAGGTTTTACTTCTGTTTCTACTTTTGTAGTATCATCTAATACTGTAGTAGTTTCATCTACTTGTTTAATTGTTTGTTCTGTTGTTTCTTCAGCACCTTCTTTTAATGCTTCTTTTTCAGCTATTTTAACAGCAAGATCACTTTCCTTACCACCTTTTAATATACCTTTTAAAACTGTACCAGCTGAAGCTAACTGTACTTCTTCCGGTAAATTCTTTGGTTTATTTGCTGTATTTATAATGTCCTGTACACCAGAAGCTTGATCACTTTGTAGTAAACTAGCCGCTTGGTCGGGATTGGAATATGCCATATGTTTTTTCCATAAAAAAAACCCGCACTCTTGGCGGGCATTTTATATTGTTATAATTAAATTTTTGTTGTTTGTGTAGTCTTTTTTATAATTATTTTGGGGTTCTTACGGTTGAGTATTCACTATGAGTATCTTCCATATTGTCAATTAATGCGTTTAATTTCTTTTTATTATCAGAAGCGGCAAATCCTTTAAAGTTTCCACTATCCCAAAATTGAACAACAAACTTAAAGTTTCCTTTTAAGACCTTGTTCATTTCGGCAACAGTAAGCATATTGCCCATCATTCCTTCTACTTCATCAAGACCTCCTGATAAAATAATCTGTTTTCTTTTTTCTATTAAATCATCTTTGCCAAAATAAAAACTTTTGTAATTATCTTTATTAGCTTCATTAATATTAAAATCATTAGTTATAAATTTTTCTTCTGAAACAAACACACCATCTTTTTTTAATAATCTTTTAACTTCTTTAATTTGGGCATTTCTTGTATTGGAAATAAATTGAAAGACCATGCCTTCATGAATAACATCAAATTTTTTCTTTGGTTTATAATTAGGCCCAAAAGCATTTAGATCAAAGGTTGCACCGTCTACTTGACTAATAGTATCAAAATTATTTTTCATATCTTGATTCATATCCAAACTAACAGTTTTTACTTTACCATTAGATTGTTCAGTAATAGCTTTACCCCATGAACCTTCAGAAGCACCAATATCTAATACGTCAGCATTTTGATATGTTTTAGCAATTGCTGCACCAACAACATTTTGTACATCATCATATGCTGGAATACTTTTTGCTATATGATCATCAAAATTACCACGATGCGCAGAACGTGAATCAACATATCCTTGTATATTATCTAATTGTAAAACTGGTTTGTATGGTATTTCTGATGCGCCAGCATCACCTTTAGTTACAGAAGAAAAGAAAGTTTGAGTTTCATTTCCTGTTCCGGAGAAAGTTTGGTCAACTTTGATTGTGTCTGTTCCTTCACCCCTGATTGTATCCCCCCATTGTTCTTGTTGGGGTTGAGTTCGGCTACCAGTTGTTCCGCTAGATCCAACGCTTTGGTCGGGGTTAATTTGTCTGACGAAGTTTTCAATTTCTTCCCTTCTTCTTGTAATGGCTTTTCCATAACTGTCTATATCATTAATATCTGCTCCTTGTCGAACAAAATTTAATGCCCATACAGCCGCTTGTGTTTCAGAATCTGTCCATCCTAATTTTTTAGCAGCTTGATTAATAGTTGTTCTTATTTGTCGTATTTGTCCTTTTGTTGGTGATGATGTATTAAAAAATATTTGGGCCATATGGCTATCAACAACAACAGTATCTAAACCACGCATTGCTTCCATAAAATTAGGAATTTTATTACCACCAAGAAAAGCTGTTTCACCTAATGCTATACCACTTGGTAAACTACCATCTGTTTGACGTAATGTGCCTTTAGCGGGTTTTGCATTTGGATCATTAACGTATCTTTTTAAATTTTCTTTTATGCCATCAAGCATAGGAAGATCATCTATTGGTGTACCGTTTTTAATAGCTTTATACGCAGCCATTGCATTATCAATATTTTGACCACCAACTTCTGCACGTTGAGAAGTAATAGATAATAAATCTTCAAACAATTGTGCATCTTGTCCAAATATTTCATCAACAATTGGTTTGTGTACTTTGTACCATTCCTTCATGTTAGGAAATTTATTAGCCGCCATTACTGTATCATCAACATCAAGACGTGGTTCTTTCAATACACCTTCTGTTTTACTGTTATCAAAAAAAGATAATAACTCTTTAAATGATTTTGCTTTTGCTTCTGCATCATCTGATACACCTACAGTTGCACCCGCAGTAACAGAACCAGTAATTTTTTTATATTTTACCGCTGCTTTTATTGCTGGAAATAATACTTCAAAACTTGCACCGATACCGGCTATTTCCGCCATGTTTAATAATTTGTTACGATATATTTCTCTAGTTTCATAATCCGCACCATCTTCTGGTGGTGGTATAGCAATCATTTCTGCTATAGTTTTTATTTTACCGTCATCTAAAAACTCAGCAGCAATATTACCTAAGTTTGGATCTTTAGGATTTAAACCAAAACTAGCACCTACAGCTTCCGCCATAATCATTGCTATTGGTTTTGCCATCTTGCCAAATTTTTGTGCAAAGTACGGCGCTTTCATTATTACATTATAAGCCGGTACACCTGTACCAATAATACCTGATAATTCTTTTGATATAGCAAATGCTGTTGGACTAGCTTCGCTGTTTTCTAACATTTGCTTGTTACCTTTATCAAGCATTGCACGAAAAGCATCTAGGTTTTCTCTTTTAGGCCCAATGCGATAATCAAATAATTGTTCTGTTATATCACCAGCCATTACGCCGCCTTCATATAAAGATAGCATCATGCCTTGATCTTTTGCTCCACCAAAACCAAAAATACTATCAAAAGTATCTACAACAGTTTTACCGTAATCTAAAAATCCTTTGGTGTTTTCTTCTTCAGTAGGTAATTGTTGTTGTTTTATTTCTTCTAATAATTTTTCAGAATTTTTTAATGCTTGAATACTTTGATATTCGTCTAATTCTTTTTTAGCGGGATTATTAACTTCAGCATCTTTTGTAGCTGTAATACCATACAATTGATTGTACCAATCTTCATTTTCCATACCAACAACATTTTCATTAGTGTCGGCTGTTTGGTTATTTTGATCAAAAATTGTATTGTTATTTAATTCCATAATTTACCCTCTATTTTGTAAGTCCTTTAATTTTTCACTATCTGATTTTTCATCATCGTTACTATCAAACCAATTAAATATAGAATTAGTTTTATTTTTAGAATCATTTTTATCATCACCAGTTGGCACTTGACTATCTTTATTCATTTCATCAATTAACTGTATAGCTTCCAACATAGCTTCCATTGCATTTAATTTTTCTAATTCTGCAATAGCCATTTCATTAGTGTAATCTTTTCCTAAATATGGTGATCCTAATGTTGCTGCTACTTTTGTTGCTTCTTTAGCATCTTTAATATCTTGCATGGTATAGTCTTTTGCAACTTTACCTTTTACACCCCAAACTGGTGTTGTAAAAATACCCATGTTAACAGCAAAATCACCTGAACCAATTGTTAGTGTACGTGTTAATATATCTACGGTCATTGCTTCAAAATCAGTAAACCCTTGCATATACAAACGATCAAATTCTTCTAATGCTGCACCGGCTCTAGCATTCCACGTTGGATCAAATTTAGCTAAAATATTTCCTGATTTGTCAACAATTTTTTGTAATCGTTTACGTGAATTATCATAACGTACAAAATCTTTACTTTTACTTTTTTTAGTATCAATTAAACTTAATTTTTGTGCAATAGTTTCTGCTGTTAATTTTTGAAAAATAAAAGCATCATTTTGTAATTCATCGGCAATAGCATCTAATTCAGCATCTGATGTTGCATTTAATATTCGATCAGTAATATCAATTAATGTTGCCGGATTATTTTCATCAATATCTTTATCGGTAATTTTTGCCATAATTTTATCATATTGGCTTTCTGTTAATCCCCGTCTATCAATACCCATTGATGTTTCTAAATCTTGTATTGTTGGCAATTTATTAAAAGTTTCTTCACTTGGATTCATTTCGTATTCCGCAATACGTGTCATTAAATTTGTATAATTAACTAATTGTTTTTTCTTTAATTCTTTTTCTATTTGTTTTTCTTCATTTGCTTTTGCTCTATTATATTCTGATATATCACCTTCAATTTTTCTGTCCGCTTTTTCAATTAAAGATAAACGTACTTCTTCTTTTAAATTTGGATAAGACACATCATCAAACAATTGTGCTTTTGCTTTTATAGGATCAGCCATAATATCTTGTGTCGCATTAATTTTATCAATACGTTGTTTTGCTGTTAATTCAAATTTAGCAGCATCATCTGCATCATAAATACCAAGAGCAACACCCGCTTCATAAATACCCGCAATTTGACTATTACCAAATAATTCTACTTTAGCAGTTTCTATTTCAAAAGAATTTTTACCTTTAGTAATTTTATTAATTAAATTTTCTGCTTGATCAATATCTTTAGCTTTATAATCTTCTACCATGCGAACACGGTTTTCATTTTTAATGCTAATAGATTTAGATTGAACCGATTTATTAAACGAATTAATAAAACGTCTTTTTACAACAGGATCAGAAATAGTATTAAGTATACTTGTTTTTAATAAATCTGCTTGAGAAACAAATTTTTGTAATCCATCATCATAAGAATATTCGTTTTCTGCTTTAACTTGTAAATCTAATAAACCATTTTCTGATTTACTTTCTGCACCGACTAAAGCATTATTTCTTTTTATTTCTGTTTCTGCCGCATAAAATTTTGCCGATTGATCTTGAATACTACCCGCTAAATTAGCCATAGCTGCAAATGGTGCAGCTGCTGTATTAGGATTAATTTTTATATTAGATTTAATATTACCTAATTCACTTGTTACTTCACCTTGTGATTTATATACTGGTATCTTTGCCATTATGCTGTCATTCCTTGTTGTGTACTATAATAAGAACTACCACCACTTAATAAACTTTGGCCCGCTTGTGCATAATAACCAGAAGCAACAGACTTACCTTCCATTCGTGCTAAATCAGCTTGCATAGAATATAAAATACTTTCTTCTTCTTTTTGTTCTTTAGCAATTTGTGAATTGTATTTCATAAATTCTCTTTCTAATTCTGCTTCCCCCGCATTTGCCATTAATACTAATAATGGTGTTTCATCAACACGATCTGTTTGTACGCCGGATACATTATACGCCACTCTTGTTTGTGCTTGTAAATCATCAAAGCGATCATCAAAACGTGCTAAATTAAATTTTAATTTATTTTCTTCATTCTCTGCTTCTTTTAATGCAATTTCCGAATTACGATCTTGTATTGTACCATTAAATTTACCAGCAGCTTCAGCAGCTTTACCCGCTTTAATTGAAGTAGCTACAGCAACGGCTGTACTTGCTATTAGTATTGCTTCCATTAAAATATCCTTGCAAATCGGTAGTAGTCTTTTCCGTCTACACCATATTGTTTCATTAATCCTTCATTTTCTAAGCCAAGCCATTTAGCAAATTGATGACCTATAGAAAAATCTTTTAGTACCGCAGTTTGTAATCTATTCATTTTATTTTCATAAATTAATTTATCTAAACCCCATTTAATAACACGGGCCGAAGATAATTTGTGTTTATTCATTAAGTTACTACCTAATACCCATCCTTCGTAGACACCTTCCCACACAGGAACAATACCACCACTACAAACAATACCTTCATCTGTAACAGCAGTAAAACTTTTATTTTTTTCTTCTAAACTATTTAATAAATGTTGATGCTTGTCTGCAAGTTTTAAAATATTATTATTCATAATACCTGTAACTAACACTTGCGCATGAACTGATTCAAATGGAATAAGTTTAAGCATCAAAAGTATTTAACCTAGCAAAAACAGATACAATAGTTAATGGTAATGGATCAGCTTGTCGTAAAAAAATAAATCCATCTTTATCGTAATCACTTCTAAATTCTGCATCTTTATCACCCGTAAATAACGGGATAGATACAGTTAATGGAAATGAACTAGAACGAAACGGAATATTTTCCATGTCTGTTAAACTTCCACCAACTTCAACACCTACTGTATCCAATAAACGTAATGTTACATCATGAATACGTTTTGTTTTACCTTGTGCTACACCATCTTCTGCACCCGCTTCAATACGCATTGTTTGTAAAATAGACGTATACGGTAAACCTATATGAACACTTTTTGATGAACGGTCTAATGTTATAGCACCACTTGATACTGTTTTATCAGGATGCGTTCCACCGTCAGCTAATATTGCTACAGTTTCCCCTTCTAAATGATCTAATCCAGATATACTTGTTGTTGCTCCACCAGAATATGTAAGACCAGAATCAACATAGAAAGCATCAGATACATCATCACCAAAATCATAACTATTAAAATATTCAACAAATCGTCTAGTTGTTCCATTAATATATCGTTGAACAACAATATATGTTTGATACTCATTACTTTCTGTAGGTATTGTTGCAATACTTTCTACTTTTGCATCTATTAAAATTTTATCTGTTTGTGCAGACGTATGTGCAGACGTTAAATTTACATAACTAGAAAAATCATCTGTTGTTGATAATTTAAACTGATCATTATCAATTTTTAACACATAATATTTTTGTTTGTTTACTAAACCACCAATAGTTGTGCCTGTGTTATTATAATAAATATGATCACCTGTAGAAAAACCATGTGATGTAGAATATAAAATATTACTATAAATATTTACACCTTTATAAATATATTGTGTTGTATCACTTGACGGTGCAGAATATAAATCAATTGCTGTACCAGCTGTAGCATTTGCAGCCGTTGTTGCTAGTTTAATTGTATTACTGTTTGTCGCAATAACATAATATAATTTTTCATTACTTAAACCACCAATAACATTAGATCCCGCATAATAATAAATCGCATCACCAGTAGAATAACCGTGTGATGATATTGTTATTGTATCACTACCAACAGAAACATTAGATGCATTAGACGTAAAACTTTTTGCATGTTGAATAATTGTTTTACCACTATCCGAATAACCACCAATAATATGTCGATGCCATCCAATAACATTTTCTGTACGTTGATATGTTAATCCACATAACTGACCATCATTACGAACACACCATAAAATACCATGCGGCTCTTGTTGATACGACATTTCTTTAATGCCACTATCTGTTATATGTTCTGCTAATATAGTTAAATCAGGTGCAACATAAGAATCTGAATCATAATTATATGTTAATTCTCTAACTTTTCTTTTGGCCCTTTGTAAAAATAAAGTTACGTTTCCAACTTGAGCCGGTTGTATTTTTGATGTACCATAGTTCGCTTGTTTTTTTATTTGTATGTTTGTTGGTGTTAACGGTTCAGAAGATCCTGAAGCTGTTACAATAAATTCACCACCAGTTGTTCCTAAAATTAATGAACGCTGTGATGACATATACCGAATAGCGTTAACTTGATTTGATGCTATGGTATATATCATTGCATGATCAGCATCTGTACCAACAGTTAAATTTTCATAATCACCAGATTTAGAAAACCAAATTGTTTGTGGATTATTATTTGATCCCGCAAAAACTAATCGTTCTTCAAAAAATGTTACCGTTGATGGATAATTATTTGATGATGAAATAACGGTACTAGATGTTTCTGTAAAAGTTGGTGAAGCTAATGTCCATGATGTATGACCTGTACGTGTTAATTTACGTACAGCATATGATGGATGAGCCAAGTACATTGTGTCCGCACTTTGTGCAAAAGTAATATCAAAAATATTTGCCGTTTCAAACGGTGTTGCTATTTCATAAATTCTTGCAGCCGTACCAGCAGAACTATAAGCTGTAAAAGAAGAACTATTAATATTTGTTCCGTCTATATCCGTTAATTCAAAAGTATTTGTTGATTTATTTTTTACTAAATATCTTTTGCCATTTAATTCTGTCATTCCAACAACAGAAGAAATATACACTTCATCACCGTTAGAATATCCATGACTATTAGCAGTAATAACACATGGGTTAGCTTGTGTAGCAGCCGAAATAGTTTTATTTGATTCGGTAATATATCCGCCATCTTTATAAAAACGCATATACAAATTACCTAATTCTAAAATATATGTTTGTGTTGTAGAAAACTCAAACGGAATAATACGTGTACTTGCAGAACTAGTATTTACTTCAGCAACAAATTTTGTACCACTACGTCTGCTTGCTGAACCATGAGGATGAATAACTAAATTTTCCATCGTCTTTGTTCCATTAAAATATTTATTAATGTCTGTTCTGCCATCTAGACGTGGTGATAATTCACCCGCTGTAAAATTACTAAAAGCAAAAGATACTCTTGCCATGTTTTAATACCTACTGTTTATAAATGTATTTGCTTCTATTTGATCAAAGTATCCTTCAGTTGCATCTGCATGTCTTGCTTCACGCAATTTATCTTGATACGCTGCCATCATAATTTGCGACAATGATGTAGACGCAGTAATTGCATACGCTAATTCTGCTGCTAATCTTGTTGCTAAAACTTCTTGTAATAACACATCATATTCATTTGGATCTGTTATTCTTGCTATATATAATATTTTTAATGGTGAACCTTCATTAGTTACAATTTTTCTTCCTTCTAACTTATGTTCAATTTCAGAACTAAGCACAGGATCATCACTTTCTAATTTCATAACACGCAAACAATCAGAAGGTAAGGTATATGCTTTTGTCCATCCCCAAGTTGGCGCAGTTGAATCTTCTGCAATAGAAGCACGCTTCATTAAACAATTCCATGAATGATTACGGAATACCGCATCACGCACCGGTTCAAACCGTTGGTTGCACAAACGTGCATTTTTTGAATCTTCAGTTAAAGACGTAATGGTGCTTGCACCAAGCATACTTAATCCTGAATTACAAATTTCTACTATTGAAGCCATGTTATCCTATTATTGTTTTTTTCTTTTTGGGAAAGCCAGCTTTCATGTTGGCATATGCTTTAGAACTAATTGTTGATTTAGATTTAGGTCTACTTGTTCCCGATTTTTTTCTTTTATTAATATTTCCGTACAAACTATTTTTTGGCATAAAATTTCCTTGTTAAAAAAAAGGGGGGAATTAATCCCCCCTAAGTTATTTATTTTGTATAGTATACCCAGCAATAAATAGTACCAGTAATGCTTGCACCACCAGTAGTAATTATTATATTTGTAGCATCAGTAACTTTATACCCTAAACCAGCAACAGCCGTGTTAGCAGCTGTTGAGCCAGCTAACATTGATTGTGCTTGTCCAGCAGCATTCCATGTACCTACCGCAGCAAGGTATCTGTCATCATCACCTGAATCGCCAACTTTTAAAGTTGATGAACCACCAAGTGCGTCACACTTCAAGATTACATCATGAATTGTTGCACCAGCCGGTACTTTTGCGATTGTGATATCTGAACCAGAACCTAATGAAGATGCTTCATAAGTATCGTGCCAAACCATCATTGGTGATAAGTTTCCTCCATCACCCATAACACTTGGTACAGCATCAAGATTAGTTATTGCAACACTTTTTACACTAGCCATATCCTAACCCTCCTATTCGTTACACGGAATTTGAACTACTTTTTCTTCTTCCATTCTTACTGCGCCGATATCCATTGAGAAGTACACTTGTGTACTATATGATTTATCCGCACGTTCAGAAATTTTAGAACCAATATCACTACCGATTGCAAGTTTAACTGCATCTTTAGTGAAAGCAAAAATTAGTCTGTCATCCGTATTGCTTGCATCAAAGCTAAGTCTGTTTGACATTATGAATCGAAATCCGAGAAACGAATCTACTTGCCCCTGTGCGAGGGCCTTCACGGTGTTAAAATCAGAGCTCTTAACTTCAGTTGTGTTTAATAAATCTGAAATTTGTTGTGCTCCACATACCACAAATCTTGGTAAACTTGGATCAACATCTTTCAAATCCATTTTTTTCTTCGCATCAAGAAGTTTAGCTACAGTTAAACCATCTGATTGGTTTGATGTTGCAAACTTTTGAGTTGAAGGAAGGGCAACAGTTGTTGAACCTGTTTCCCCTGAAAATGAATTACCGCCTAATGCAGTAACTATTACATCATCCATTGCTCTACCCATTGCCGCAGCTGCTGCTTTGGAATAAGAAGAAGTAGGATCAATCAGCATTCTTACTTTGTCAGCGTCATCAATAAGATCCGCCCACTCGTAAGTAGCTAGACTAACACGTCTACGAGAATGTGGTGTGTCTACTTGAGGTGTAGAAGCATGTCTGCTTGTTCTCAATTGTGCAGTAGTTGAACCTACCTGATCGAAATAAGCATTTTTGCCTGTTACACTTTCAACATCCACAGCTTCACGCAAACGGCTACCCATTTGTTGTGATAGCATTTGTACATTGTTTGAATACTGCTGTACAAAAGCTGTAGTTATTTGATTTGACATATTATCTCCTATAGTTGTCAAAGTTAAAAGTTTCGATAAGTTGCCTACAATGTAGATTTACCTTCATTCACGCTTGATAAGCGGTAGTCTAATTCCTACTGTCAATTCAAATTGCTTGCGCAGTTGCTTGAAATTTTTTACCTTACGTTGCTGGTGTTACCATTTGACGTAAAGCAAAAACATCTTCAACGAATTTTTTGTGATCAGGATGTGCCGCATTCCAGTACGGACTTCCTTCTTTCATCAATTCGCCAATTTCTTTTTGTGCTTCGTTTGGCGTTAAAGCACTTTGTGTTTCGCCGACTAGTTTATCTTCTGACATAGATTCTGCTATCTTTACAAAAGCTTTTACTATTTCAGGATGATCTCCTAGTAATCTTCCATCTTGTAATGGTAGATTAAATATTTCTTCATTAGCAAAAGTTCTAGCTGCTTGTGAAGCTTTATTTATTTTTTCTGGATATGCCATTCCATATTCTTTTTTTAATTCAGTTTCTGTTTGTTGTTTTAATACTTCTTGATTAGCAGACAAACTTTGTACTGATTGATTTTGCATATTAGAATAAAAATCTAAAATGCCTTTTGCTTGATTTGCATTTAACCCTAATGTGTGGGCCACGTTACCAAATTCTTTTACTTGTGCTATATCATTTTCATTTTCTGAAGAATAATTTAATTGATATTCTTCTGGAGTAGCTGGTCTGCCTAAACTATTATACGCTGCATTCCATTCTTCCTGAGATGAATTTTGATTTGGTATAGCAATTTTATCTAAGCCAATCATTCGTTGTGCCGATAAATAAGATTTTGCTAATGTGTTTGCATCATTAAAATTTTTTAATGACGGTTCACCACGTATTGATTCATCTAATGTATCAACAAAAGTTTGTGGTGTTGCTGTTGCTGTTGGTTGTGCAGATTCAGTTGCCGTTTCCGATTGAGTTGTCTGTATTTCTTCAGCCATTGTTTTCCTTCATTTCTTTTTCTATTTGTTTATTTGGTTCTTTTAACATCCCTTTGATAAATAAAAGAACGGCCCTTTGGCCTTCTAAGAATGCTGTTTCATTAACATCACCCTTTGTATGTGTCGTCACATGATAATGACAACGCAATTCTAAATCTTTAATAACTTGTTGACCTTCTTCTGATCCAAAAGTTATTCGATAATACTTACGCAATTCACCTACTTGTTCAGGTGTCATTCTACCGCCTTAATCATTGGCGCAGCATTTTTCGCTACTTCACTTATTTGTTGTGCTTCTTGCATTTCTGCTGCTGCTTGTTGTTGCTCTTGTCGTTCTTGGCGCATGTTTGCTATTTCTTGACTTGATCTCAACACTTTAGAAGGTACACCTAAAATACTAGCAGCATGTTTAACTAATGCATCCATATCGTAATGATCCATAATGTTTGTTGTTTCTGCTAATGGCATTGAAATTTCTAATGAACGTAAAATAGATTGTAATTCACTTTGACGTTGCGCCCTTGCTAATGGTGATACATATTCAATTTCAATTGGTTGTCCTTGTAATACTGGCGGCGCTTCTGGTAATTGTCCTTCACGCAACATAATATTAAACACTCTAGTTATAAGTGGTTGTAATAATTCAGATTGTAATCTACCAAGAACCGGTGCAAGCAATCGCATTTTTTCTTCATTACGTTGCACAACTTCTGTAGCGGTCATGTTTTGATTTTGTGTTAATATTAATTGATCAACATAAAATGCTTGACGTATTGCTTCCCGTCTTTGTTCTTCATAGTTTAGGCCCAACATTGTATTAGCGCCTGTAACTAATGGTTCAATACGATCTCTAGATCCAGCACGGTAAAAATTTAATCCACTAGGAACGGTGCGTATTGGTAAAATAAAACCATCATCCGGAACTAATAGCGGTGGATCAACTTGTTTTTGTACTGCACGAATACTTGTTTCAGACATTTTATTTAACATCTTAATATCTGGTAATGCGGTCATAGCTGGGGAACGGCCATAAACTTCGTTAGAAGCTTTTAACCACCGGCTTACCATAAACGGAAATTCGTCATATCCGCTTTCACTTAATATTTTTTTATCTTCTATATCACAGTAGATAGAAGCAAATGGTTTATTGATAGAATCTTTTTTAGAATAATCTCTATCACTACGTGGCATGACAACGTGCATTATTTTTACTTCTTCGTATGGATCTTTTTCTACCATTCGTAACACACGTTGACTTACTTTATCTTCACCAAATTTTTCAATACATTGACGTGCTGACATTTTTAATTCACGGTATACGGTGTCAACAATTCCTTTTGAATTTTCTGATACACAAAATTCTTTTACGTACCTTGTTGAAAAACGCATAACATTATCTGGATCACTTTCAACAAACATGCAAGCTGTACCAAAACTTGCTAAGTCATAATAAAATTCATGTATTTCTTGTTGAAAGTTTGAACGTGAAAAAGCCACGTACATTGATTCTTGTGCGGATTCTAACCACTCTTTACTTGTATCATCTGTATCTAAAAAATTATCTTTGTATGCTAATGCAAACCACGCACTTGCACTATTTGTTAACATACCATGTAATGAAGCTGACAATAACTCAAGAGCATGAATAGCGGTTGCATCAAATATTAATTCTGTTCGCTTGTCGCCTTTTGTCCTAGTTTTTTCTATGTCAGCTTTTCGTGGTAAAACATAGTCTGCAACATCTTGCCAATGTTCTTCCCATGTTTCCCGTTCTGCAATCAGCTTATGCTTACGTTCTATTAATCTAGCACATCGCTGTTTTTCTGTTTGTCGTTCCATTTAGTTTCCTAACCCTTCTTCATTATTGCCACTTAATACTGTTCCACCAGCTGATGATTTACCATCAGTTTTTTTTCTTTTTCCTGTTAACATATTGACAACATTATTAACTTGTTCCCCTACAATACCTTGTACATTTGTTTTCTTTTTATATTTTTTACCTTGTTGTGCTGCTTCAAAACCACCCATATAATCTGCATGTGCTGCTTCTGGATTAGCAAAATTTGCTGCTGCTTCACCGGCAGCAAGTCGAAGGGGTGTTCCCACTATAGTTGGTGCGGCAAAAGATAGACCGCCTAATATTAATGCTTTTGTTTTGTTTTGTGATTGTAACATATCAGACGATATAGGCACAGAAGTTAAAGCACCTGTTGGATCACCTGTACCCATTGCTGTTGCATCTGATGGTTGTTGAACACCAGCGTTAGGATTACCACCTCCATACAATACTTGACTACCCGCAGATCCTGTTTGAAAAGATGTACTTAAATTTGTTGCTCCAGCTGCTAATTTTTTATCATAATCTTCTTTAGAAATTTTAATAAATTCTCCACCTTGTTGTTCAAAGTGATTTCCTACTGATGCCAAACCTTGATTTACTAATTCTTGATTTGCTGCTGTGGATACAGCGCCACCATACATTGTATTACCTTGTGCTAATTGATTTTGCATTTCTTGATTAGCCGCAGACGTTACCGCTGATACTTGATCGTTTCTTTCTCTTTGTCTTTTTTCTTTACCCGCTGTTGTTTGGCCCATAATTATCCTATTAAGGTAGGCGCAACAGTATTAGCATCATCAGTTAATCCTTGTGATCCTGTTAATATTGTTTTTTTTCTACCTTTTTTCTTTTTGTTTAAACTGTCTGTTATTCCATCCATACCTGATGACATTTCTACTTCTGTTGTTGAAGGCCCATCAGTTGCAGATACTTGTTCTATTGTTGGTGAATCTAATAAAACTGGTTGATCTGGTGTTGGCATTGGCAATGGTTTTTCAACAACAATAGGTATTGGTTTTGGATTTTCTTCTTTTGTTTTTTCAGGAATTAATTTTTTAATTACTGTTCCCATAACTATCCTAATAATGTTGGGGTTACTATATTTGCGTCATCTAGTAATCCTTGTTGTGATGTTAAAATTGTTGATGCGTTTCCTTTTTTCTTTTTTGCCACTTTCTTTTCTTCTTCCATTGCTTCTTGCGCTTCTTCATTTTCCTCTATTGTTGGATCAGGCATTTCAGGCAATGGTTTCACCGGTGGCGGTGGTGCTGGCATTGGTGGTGGTCTTAAAAATCCCATTATCGTATTCCTATTGTTTGTTTGTTTTTATCAAACGGGTTGTAAACATCTTGCGCCATTTGTTGTGGTGCTTCTGTTTGTTCTGTATTTCTATTAATTGATTGAGCCATAATACGTGCAGCATCGCACATATGACTTGACCAATCATGTACCGGCTTATCCCGATATCTTCTTGCACGTTCATCCCATGCACGGTGATATTGTCGTAACGCATTTAACAATGGTTGACAGTTATCAGCGTCTATATAACAGCGAGGAAGAAGCATCTTTAGCGATTCAATCCCATCTTCTAGCGGCATCTTCGGAATAACCGTTGCCCGTATACCAAGCTGATATAAATATTCTTTTCTACTTACACCGGTAGATAGTTCTTTAACTTCCAAATCATGAGGAAAGAACATTCCGTTTTTATCGTAGAAATAATCTTTTTCTTCTATAATCTTAACATAATGATCTAGCGCTTCACCGTTCGCTTCATAGCAATCAATAATAGATACGGATCTACCAATTTTTTGAAACCAAATAATACTGGTATAATCATGAAAACCTAAATCTACCGCAATGTTTACTTTGACACTAGGATCATATGGCACTCTAGTAATATGATTCTTATCTGATAACACATTTACTAATGGGCCGTAGACAGATCCACCAGCGTTTGCATCCCAGCTACATTCAAACTCTTGCATGAACGCATCTTCTGACATGGAAGCACGGGCATCTTCTAATTCTTTTTTATCTAATATTCCTGTTTCTGAACTCTTATATGTTTTACAAAACCAGCCGTCTGTTATTCTTGCATGTTCATATACTTCATGGAAATACGACATACCCTTCGGTGTTGATATAAATAAAACTTTTCCTTTTTTATCTGCAATGGCCGGTCTAATAATTGTTCCAAATAATTGATCTGATTGTTGTGCCGTTTCATCAATGACAACAAAAGATAATGCTAAACCCCTCAAGGCATCCGGTGATTCACCAGATAGCAGCATAATTCTTGGCCCATGTGCAAAGGTTACTGATAACTCTGTTTCATTAAATTTTGCATACGGTACATCTTTACAAAAGTTTTTTAAATAATCCCACGCTACACGCCGTGCTTGAATTTGTGTTGGACTTATAAAAGCCATACGGGCCATTTTATCTGTAGACCGTAGTGCTTCCCTTATTAAGTGTACTAGAGCCGCTATTGTTTTTCCTCCACGCCTGTGCATGGAAATAACGACAAACCTATTCGTATCTAATGCCTTATGTATTTCTATTTGTTCCTTACGTGGATGGTAAGG
>VTLG01000830.1_pt1 | contig 29208 bp, 38 predicted proteins | sample 4694571 | NCBI WGS metagenome assembly VTLG01 (sample SAMN12604809, study PRJNA352737) | marine metagenome | biome: ENVO:00000447; feature: ENVO:00000209|ENVO:00000569|ENVO:01000036; material: ENVO:00002151; isolation source: viral sequences binned using virsorter ...
CTGCTGCTTTAACAGTAAAACTAAAGTAACCAATCTCAGACGGTAAACAAATATTATTTTTTACTAGCTCAGTTACCTTGTTTTTTAAAAAAGTTGTCTTACCTGTACCTGGAGGACCTATAACAATGTGTCTATGCATTAGTATGCCTCCTCTTCACTAAAGTCTTGTGATTTTAAATTATAATCAGATGAGAGAATATCCGTTGGAATCTTCCAACAATGTTCTGAGTTATTATTAACTTTAAACTTCGCTGTTCCACCACCAAACTCTTCAAACATTTTATACTGAGCAGAGTCAGATAGTTTTGTAAAACGTTTTGTTTTTAAGAAATCTCTTAAAGATTGTGGCTTAAAAAAGAAGTACCCCTTTTCATGTTCAAAGACCATTCCTTGGAGAATATCTTGTCTGTCTTTTGCTCCTCTGTTGTTTTCAATAAATATTTGAAGCTGATTAAGAAATTGTCCCTTGGCTGTTACTTCCGTAGGTAATTGAATAAAGTCATCCTCATGCATATTCTTTAATAAATTATCTACCATGTCCGCCCATACAGCAGGGGCGATGGGCCGTGGGCTTTCATTCGCTTGAGCTATACAAGCTTTACGATATTCACTGTGAGAATGTAATTGATCTACTGATAGGATAATAACCTTCCCATTATGGGTTACTTCATACACAGGATTATCTGATTCCCATTTCTTTAAATTTGTTATTTCATGCTCAGCAGAATTACCAATACCGTACTTCCGACTTTGACATTTTATTTTTTCACATACACCTTTAAAAACAGGAAGCTCACACCGATAAAAATATTTCTTATCTTCTACTTGTTTAAATATTGTTTGTACTTCTCTGCTTGGTAAAGGTGGACTAAAATATTTTGTATTGTACTGATCCATTTTTGTTTCTAAGTTATTAGGAAATCTTTCTCGTAAATAAATTCCTAGTTGAAACATACACTCGTTCCGTGAGCCTTCAGCAAATCCTTGTGAAGCAAGTGTAATCAAACACGGAGGAGCGCCTTTAAAATCATCATTCTTTTTTTCACTAACAGGTTTTTCAATAATTATATCGCTTAAACTGGAGACAACTTTTTGTTTATAATGTTCTATAAATTTATCTAAATCCAATATTGAATTACCTTGATCATCATATGCAAAACGACCAGGATACTCTGGATGATTATAAGGTAAATTTAAAAAGTTACCTGTTCCTTTTGAGCTCAATTCAATTTGCTTTGGAAATATCTCACTCTCACCAAAGCCTAAAAATACAGCTAACTCTTTTAATTTTATCTGCATCTCTTTGGCACGAACAGGTTGAGACACAAATAAATATATGTGAGCACCTCCACTTTTTGAACAACATACTACCAAGGGTAATTTCTTTTCAGCAATTTTTTTAATTAATTTTTTATGATCAAAACCATCGTAGGTATCGACATCAATCGCACCCCACGTACATTGATTGTTTTCATTAATAGGAATAATTCCTAAAGAAGGTTCTTTACCCGCTAAATGATTAAGCCATTTATCATCAGTTAACTGTTCAGGAACAATCCAAGATTTTCCTTCAAGCTTGCCCGATTCATTTTTTGATCGGCTTTGTGTTTGTCCGTATGCTCTAGTTAATCCACTAAATATACGTATAAATTCTTTTGTTCTGTCGTCCATAATTTCTCATACCTGGTTGAGAGGCGACGGAGGAAATCTATCGCCTCTCTAGTTTTTGGGTTAGTAAGGTGTTTTATCACCACTGTCAATGTCTTCGTCTTCGTGTTTTACCTTAACTTCTCCTTTAGCTACGCTTTCAGCGAAAGCTTTAGCAGCTTGATAAGTATCTAAATCTTCAACGGGACCAACTCTGGTAATATCCCACCCAAACCATTCTCCTAAATTATTTGATTCTGCAATCGTTTTTAGAAGATACACGTGGGAATATGAAGGGGGTGTAAATAACCCATTTTCCCCTTTCATTTTTAAGCCTAACATAAGAGAATTCCATCTTTTAGATTTCTTACGTTGTGTGCTTTTCATAGCAAGTAGAACTTGGGAGGTAGTTTCATCCTTGCCTATGACCAAACAATAATGATTTGCTGTGTCTTCGATATAATTACCGCTAGCAAGCCTATCTTTTTTGTGATCATCACGTGAAGTTTTAGAAAGTATATCACTATCTGCAGGGTAAATATTAACGGGAGCACCACTGCCCTCGCCTCTATCAGCCCATTCAATGTATTGACGCTGGTAAGCACAAGGAATTACTTTAACTCCTTCTTCCCCGTCGTATACTTCCTTTGTTAGCGTATTGTAGATCATTCCACTTTCCGCTCCCTCTATATATAGAGGATCCCTTTTCTTTATCTGCGGTGATGTATCACTCAGTATACGAAGAAAAGGAATTGCAAGATCGTCCATACCCAGATTGCTTAATCCTTGATTAGCATCTTTTTCAAAAATACTAGGATCAAACTGTGTAATGTTCGTTGCTTCTTTTTTCTTTACAGCGTTTGCCATATTTACTCCTTATTTTTTCTTGGTTATTTTAGTCTTCTGTCCGATAAACAAATTAAATGTATTGTCTGGGACAGATTTTCCTTCCTCATGCCACTTTTTTATAGTGGCTTTCAGTGTTGAAGGATGCACTGAAACTTTTACTTCAGGAATTAAGCCCATCTCTTTTATTGATTCTTCAAGATGTTTTGCCTTGTTGCCCTCTCCCTTACCGAAACTCATACCTACTTGGTTTTTAATTATATCTCCCAAGCCATTATCGTCTAACCATTCGTAACACGCTTTTGATTTTTCAGGATCTTTAGGAATAGATACATATATATCTTCGACTACTTGAACTTTAGATCCATCATACATTTCCGTTGCTGTCATTCCTAGCTCTGCCATTTTTTCAGGAATAACTTCTCCTGATAATTTACGCAGTGCTTCTTTATTTATTTTTACAGTCTCTTCCATAGACTCTATTAATTCTTCTAATTTTAATTGTTCTCTTAATAACTCTGCTACAGACTCTAAACCAGTCTGATCTATATTAACAACATCTTCTTCAAAGTTTATCTTGCTCATCAATTTCGCCTTTCTCATTTATATTAACACTAACAGAATAATATCTTTTTTGTATTTTATCCCATTTAAGTATTTTAAATTTACCTCTATTCATATCAGAAGCAATACAACATGCAATACCCATTGCAGCAGGATCACCCATCATAAGAAGATGGTCATTATCATCAAAATTTCTTAGTTTTCTTCGTAATTTTTTAATTGCTGGCTGTGGACTAAACATAATTTGTTGACCACTTTCAAATAAAACTTCAATTTTTCCATATTCTTCTGCGCTCAATACATTAACATACGGATTTTCTTGCACTAGAAAAACTGTTGGCTGTTTTTGATCTATTTCCATCTTTCTACTTGCTCCTTTAATCGTTGTAAGTTATTAATGCAACCTTTATATTACAAATTTAGAAAGTTATTATGGATTATAGATTTAAAACGAAACCTTTTCAACATCAATTAGATGCTTTGAAACGAAGTTGGAACAAAAAAGTTTGGGCTTTATTTATGGAAATGGGTACTGGAAAAACTAAAGTATGCATTGATAATATTGCTATTTTGTTTGACAAAGGAAAAATTAACTCAGCTTTAATCATAGTGCCTAATGGTATTAAACGAAACTGGCGAAATGAATTGACGATTCATATGGCTGATCACATTAACTACAGAGTAGGTGTTTGGTCCGCTTCTCCTAAAAAAGAAGAAAAAAAAGAATTAGAACAATTATCTATAATGGCAGATGATTTAACTATTTTAATTATGAATGTTGAGGCGTTGTCCACGGTTCGTGGTCGGGATTTTGCGAGAAGTTTTCTTTTACGTAACCAAGCCATGTGCGTGGTTGATGAATCAACTACTATTAAAAATCATGCGGCTCAACGCACAAAAAATATTATTAAGATGTCAGAGTTAGCAAAGTATAGACGCATCATGACTGGATCTCCTGTTACAAAATCACCTTTAGATTTATTTTCACAAATACAGTTTTTGGATCCTTACTTAATTGATCAACAAAGTTATTACAGTTTTCGTGCTAGATATGCTGTTGTTGTGCAACGGTCCGTGGGCACTCATTCATTTCAACACATTGTAAAGTATCAACGATTAGACGAGCTACAGGAACAAATTCAAAAGTTTTCTACAAGAGTTTTAAAAAGTGAATGCTTAGATTTACCAGAAAAATTATACACAAAAAGATCTGTATCTATGACACCTGAACAATTAAAGGCTTATGTAGAAATGAAAAAATCAGCTTTAACATTTTTAGAAAATAATAAAATAATGACAGCTGCTACAGTATTGACACAAATTATACGACTACATCAAATTACTTGTGGCCATGTTAAAACAGATGATGGTGAAGTTAAGTCAATAAAAAATAATCGAATACAAGAGTTGGTAAATGTGTTAGAGGAAACAGGCGGTAAAGTTATTATATGGGCTGTCTACCGTCATGATATACAAGCAATAGAAAGGAAATTAGGAGAAATATATGGTAAAGAAAGTGTGGCCACTTATTACGGGGATACAAAAGATAATATGCGTCAGTCTATTGTTGACAGGTTTATGGATAATGACAGTAATCTTAGATTTTTTGTCGGAAATCCCAAGACAGGAGGCTATGGCCTTACTCTTACTTCTAGTCACACTGTTGTGTATTTTTCAAATGACTACAGTTTAGAAGTAAGAATGCAATCAGAAGATAGAGCTCACCGAATAGGTCAGACAAGTAAAGTTACTTATGTTGATTTAATGGCTGAACATACGATTGATGAAAAAATTGTAAAATCATTAAACGCTAAGATAGATCTTGCTAGTCAAGTTATGGGAGAAGATCCCAAAAAGATTTTATTTGGCTAATGCTTGTTCGAGTAATATTTCTAATCTTATCACTCGTTCTTTTATTTCTGGTATGTCTTGTAATATTATCATTTCTAATTGGTTTTGTTTTGTTTCAACTGCTTCTAATCGTTGCGACATCATTCCGTAAGTTATGCCAGCACTTACTAAAATTAATCCCAACCAGATAATATTTCTTACATTTGTTTCCATTAAAACGCTCCATAATAAGAATTAGTGTTTTGCATTCTATCGTAGTCTGGATCGTTAAGCAAAGAAACAACGCCTCCATCTGCGTATCCTCTAAGAGGAAACTGAACTCCTTCTCTTTTCATATATTCTCTACCATATTGTGAACTAGGCAATTCGGTGGATGCAAACAATTCATCTAATGGGGATCTGCCTCCATAAAAATTAGGTAATATTTCTTGTTGTGGTGCATCTATTATAACATCTTCTTGAGTAACAACCTCCTGAGGTAATAAAGTTTCAACTCCTTCGGGTTCTCTACGTCCAAAAAGATCTGTTCCCATTCCTTTAACATCTTTCATAAGTCTTCCAGGAAAAGCTACTAAATCTTCAGGTAACAAAGTTTCAATACCCTCAGATATTGCTCCTCCTACGTCACTTCCCATTGTTCCCATTAATTTTAAAGGAGCAGGAGTAAATATTTGTTCTGCAAGTTTTCCACTTGCAACAGGAAAAAGTTGTCTCATCATTTTTGGATTAAGATCATATAATCCTCTCATATACTTAGCATAGTCTGCAGATGACAGACCTTCTCTTAATTTAGGTATACCTGTATCTTGAAAATCACCTATTCTTAATCCAAACAAACCGTTTTTATATCCTGTAAAATCTGATTTTTGTACATTCCTTCCTGTTCTAAATTTTTCTTCCATCTCTCTTCGACGATTTTCTTGATCAGATAAAAATTTGTATTTATTAATAGTAGGTTGTAGTGCTGCTTTTTGTAAAGCTTGTGATCTACCGTCTCCACCTGATTGATTTATTTTTTGCTCTTGTTGTTTAAAATTTTGTAGCTTTTGTTTATTAGTTCGTGAATCAATACCTTTAGCTCTGACTTTAGCTACATTTTTTTTAAATTGTTTTTTTGCTGCTTTACTAAATCTGTCGTCGTCTTGAGCCATTATCCCCTTCTACTTCCCAAAGCAATGGCTTCATCTAAATTTCCTCCAGCTAACGCTATTCGTTGATCTGGGTTGAGTGGAGCATCTACTGGACCTGTATTTGGTAATTGTGGAGGAGCTTGTGTTTCAGCTATATTATCCGTAAAAATTGATTCTACTTCTGTATCTTCTTCCAGCGGAACAGTGTTTGCTCTTTCAGAAGGAGGAATCGTTCCGCTATCAACACCTCTTATTACATTTGCATAAAGGTCTTCATCTTGTTTAAATTGTGCAACGTTTTGATACTCAAGATCTGTATTTGGTCCCCATCTTTCATCCATGTAGGCACGTTTGGATCCATCATTAATAGCGTCTACAACACCTTCATAACCAGAACCATAAATCCAATCTAAAAATCCTAGTGGATCTTTCATTACACCACCAATACTGTGATATTCTTTCGGTACATCACTTTTTACATCTTCTCTATCTAAGAATGTTCTTAAAAATTGTGTCATTGCTGCACGTTGTGCACCTACACTTGCATCTGGTTCAACAATTCTTGTCCATGCTTTTAAAGAATTAGGATCAGCTAAAAATGCTGCTGTTTTTCTTGCTAATAATCCTGTCATAACAGCCGTGTATACTCCTCCTGCTGCCATTCCTCCTCCGTAAGCGGCGGGTCCAGCTCCCATTGTAATCATGCTTAAACCACTTCTAATACCACCTAGTGATAATCGACGTGCAATCATTTGAGATGTAGAGCCACCTATATTTTGATCAATAATTCTTTTTTGAATTGTAGCTAATTGCTCAACATTACTTTTAAAAGCATCACCACTTTCTCCTGCTAAATCCATCATACGTTTAATACCTGGATCATCAAAATTTACATTTCTTAAAAATTTGTCTGGATTAAATATTTGTTCTGTAACATCTACGACTTGTCGTGTTCCATTAGGCATTGTAACTTCTCTTGCTACTGTTGCCGTTTTATCCAAAGAATTTCTAAAAGCATCTGTAATCCAAGCTTGTACACCGTTTTTATACGCTGTATTTCCTATTAAAGCGTGTAAGTCTGTTGCACGTTGAGCTGTAATACCTTTTCTAAATAACATTTTTCCAATTTCATCGGAGTATATAAATCCAGGTAATTCAGGTCCAGCCTGAAACATGTGTTGATCCACTAATTTAAATGTTTGTGCTACTGGGGATTTATAAAGAGGTGCCATTTTTGCAAATGTGTCGTTTGCTCTCAGCAAAGATTTTTTAGCCGACTCTCCAATTAATAGTTCTTCTGGGTTTAGTTCTTTAGACCAGTTAGCAAAATCATTCATATCAGCCGTAATGGCTTTACGTAAGGATCCTAACAAAGCGGCGCCTCCTTGATCTTTTTTAAGGGGTCCTGAAATGTCAGAAAATAACATATTAATTTCTTTTTGAAGACCTCTTACATTTGATGCATTAATATAATCAGGAAGATTAGAAATTTTCTCAACAATAAATTTATCAATTTCTCCTAATGTTGGTTCAAACCGATCTCCCGATCGTAATCGAAATTTCATTTTTTCAATTGTGTTTCGTAAATTTTCTCCAACCATGCGTGCATTTTTTGTAGGAATAAAAGGTTTAGAAATTGATGCTGCTTTTTTTTCAAAATCTTCATACAACATATTATTAATGTAAGAAAAACGTTGATAGCGTTCCATTGCTTTTTTAGAAGCAAATTCTCCTATTTCTGACATATGTTCTATAGGAGCTAATTCATTAACACGGGCTTCTGCTTCAATCATATCTGCCCATCCCTTATAACCCGCATCTTTAGCGCTTTTATTCATTTTTTTTCTTACTGCACTAGGAAACTCTTTAAAACTGTCTTTGTAAAATTTTTCTATTTCATCCATTGGAATATCATCGCCATATCCTTTGATAGTACTTTTTGCTGCTTTACTCATTTGAATAGAAGCTAAGGTTAATTTTTCTGTCATTGCTGCTCCACCAAAGAAAGGAATTTTACCTAAAGTATTTTTATATTTTCTTGCTGTTCCTACTGTTGGACCAAATCCTCGTGTGCTTGCTTGTGCAGCCGTACTAATTCCTATAGGAGCTCCATACATTTCTCCAATATCACTCATCGCTTTTGCTGGTCCTTCTAAACCAAATAAATATCTTCCTAATACTGGTCGGGTAGCCGAGGCTAGTGGTCCAAGACCAGCGGCGCCCATTGTCCACATCATTGCATTTCTTCCTTCAGTAATAGCAGCTAAAGCTGGGGTAGGAGCATCTTGTGGGTCTGCAATTCCTTTTGTTCTTCTTATTCCTGCATTAACTAAATCATACACAAGAGATCCACTTGCTGCACCTGATGCTGCACCCGCAACTGTTCTCGCAGCATCTCCTGTCATTCCTCCCATTACTTCTTGTCCTAAACTTTTTGGCATTTTAGCTCCGCCTGGTATTTTTTTTCTTAAAGCTAATGAGCCAAGAGCACCGATCATATCTCCAGCTATAACAAAATCCGTTCTTCCGCCTGGTATAGTGTCTCTCAACATAGAATCAAAAACAACGCCTTTGTTTTTTAAATATTGTTTTGGTCCCTGTGTCCATATATCAAACATACTATTACTGCCTTCAATAGCATCTCTTACTTTTGCTTGTCCTTTAGCACCGTGATATTTTTCTTTCCACCCTTGCATTAATTCCTTGTAGGGATCTTGTCGAAGTCTATCTTCTTTCATTACTGCAAGACGTGCATCTATGCCTTCAAAAAATTTATCATTATTATAATCAAAGAGTTCTTCTGTAATAGGTCTTAATTCTCTTCTTTCTCTCTCTTTATTTATAATATTAATTACGGCTGCTTTTTCTGTTGGTGTTCTAGGATTAAATATAGATGCTCCTTCTTTTGTATATTTGTCTATAATTGCAGGAACATTTCTAGAAGCTGCTGTTCCAGGTGAACCTGTAGTCGCTTCTTCCATAACATTAAAACTTATCCATGTTGATACATCATTGGGATCACCTACTCCTGTTCGAGCTGGTTCTAATCGTACGTATCGGTATCCTGGTGGTGATAAATCTCTTTCAGCCATTATCCGCTCCCTGACGGTATAGTTTCACTAAATCCTGTGTTAATTTGGGTATCTCCGTACGGGGAAATAGTTTCAACGTCTTTTTGTACTTCTACATCCATAAATGATGTAGGTTTTGTTCCTAATAAAGCTTCATCTCCATTTAAGTATTTAAATTTTGCTAATTCATTTTGATACATGCTTCCTAATTCTTCTTCAACAATATCTAAACTTGCTATAACTCGAGAAATTGGAATATTAAAATCATATAACTGTAAAGATTTTTTTGCATCTTCAATATCTTGAACATTTAAACGACCACTTGGTTTACGTTTTCTTGCTAGTGCATAATAAATAGAGTTAATACGCACAATATTTTGTACAATATCTTTATCATACCCTTCTCTAATTAAAGTATTTGAATTAAAATATTTATTGTAAACAGGATCATTCGTAGCATAATCCGTTCTTCCTTGTGTTTCTGGATCATTATAGTAAGACTGACCTAAATCATTCATAATACTGTTTTCTAATCTTGCGGTTGCAGCATTATATGCTTCACTATCAATAACTCCTGTTTGTGCTAACCAGTCAGCAATATCTAAGGCGGTTCCTCGAACGTCTTGTGCAAATCCTTTAATCAAACCTGGAGCACCAACTTTAGCGCCACCTTTTGCCATGGTTAATTTAATATCTTGAATAAATTGTAAAGCGTTTCCTGCTGTATTAACTTTATCAGCAGTAGCTAATATTTCTTTTACGTTATCACCTAATACTCCTGCATCACTAAATTGGAATGTTGCTTTTACCGCTTGTTTACCTAATTCATAATCAGGCTTGTAGGTCATCTGTCCGTCTTCTACGACAGGTAACATATTAATAGGTCTTCCTTGCTTATCATATTCAACATATCCTGTTCGGTATTCAGGAGAACCTGACTTTCCGCCAGGAATAGCAAAAACAATAGGTTTTTTATTAAACCCTTTTATTAAAAGTTGTGCATTATTTTCTAATGCTCGTTGATCATTATCATATTGGTAACTGTAAAAATTCTTTGCTAGCTCTCTTTGATATTCATTTGTATTTTGAATATTTTCCATATTAAATCCTAAAGCTTTTTCAAATAATTTATATTCTTCTGCATCTCTAGTGTTTCTTTGCTCATCTAATGCATTTAAAATCCATTCTCTTTTTGCTCTCTCGTCAGCTTTTTCTTCTTCTCGTCGAGCTGCTTTTTGTTTTCTTTTTTGTTCATTAATTCCTGCTAGGTCTGCAAGAAAGTTTTCTCCTGCATGAGCAATAGCGGGTGTTAATTGACCTCCTATTGTAGGTTTCATTAAATTTAATCCTAATCTAGCAAGAGCTAAATTTTTTTCAAATTTCATATTATCTTGTGGTGAAATTTCTACTTCTTCTGATGATTCATATATATCAGCAAAATCTTGAAATGATTTAGGCTCACCTGCATATTCGGTATACATTGATCTAATTTTTGCGGGATCTATTTCAGCTGCAGCTCTTGCATAAATTTCATCCATACCTAAAGGCTGTTGATATTTTGGATTTCCAAAATCAACACGAGGTACTTCTTTTCCACCTACAGCAGTTGAAGGATCAGGATTTTCGGTATTCCCAAATTTAGGAACGATAGGCTTAGAAAAATCAGGTCCTGCATTATTAATGTTTTGAAACATAGGTCTGTTAAAAATACTTTCAGCCATGTTTAATTCCCATAAAAGTTAGATAAAGCTGAAATTCCTGTAATTCCCGCACCTACTCCTGCTGCTAAAGGATTAGTATAAGGAATAGGTTGTTGTGTAATACTTTGCTGCATAGAAGGAGTCGCTGATAAAATATCTGAACCAAATTGTATTCGTTGACGTGGTTCCATAGCTTGTGCTTGAGAAAATCTAAATAGTTCATCTGCAACTGCTTGATCTCTTGTTCTACCAATTTGTCCTACACCAAGAAGAGATTGAATACCTTGTTGTCCTAGTTGCGTTTGTTGCGCTCCTAAGTTACCCATAGCTTGTGCTTGACCTGCTTGAGTTTGACCAATTTGTCCAATTCCAGATCCAAGACTTCCGTATGTTTGAGCAGATTGTAATTGTCTTGCTCTGTTGGCTTCGCTTGTGCCTATAGCTTGTTGTTGTGCTTGCATAAAGTTTCTGGAAAGATCTTCAAATATTCTTTTTGATTTAATGTCTTGTAAATTTTTAGAAAGTTCTGCTGATTCAACTCCCATTCGAGAACCCCCAAAAGCTCCTCTTTGTTGTGCTTGATCACTTAATCGTTTTTGTGCTTTTTGTGCTTCCGAGTCTAATTGTTTTAAAGCTTCTTGAGTTACATTAGCTTGATACTGATTCATAAAATCTTGTGTATTAGCTGTGGTAGGATCAAAAGCTTTTTGTGCTTGTTGTAAGGATGGGATTCCTAATTGCATAGTTTGTCCACCAAGAGCAGTGGTTGTACCAGCTGTTCCTAATCCTGTTTTTGCCGCATCAATAAAAGGTTGATAACCAGCTATGCCTGTAACGGCTCCTGTGGTTGGATCAACGCCCATTTGTTGAGCAGCTAAATTAAAAGCTGCAGTTTCTTGTGGCGCAAAACTAGCAATACCTCTTTGAAATTGTTGTAGTGGTGTATCTAAAAGACCTGGATCTTTTTTATCACCTACTTTTTTACCAGTTGGTATTGTGTCACCTGTTTTATAAACTTCTGTTCCTCCGTATAGACTATCTAAAAGACGTCTTCTATAATCCTCTAAAAAAGGTGCTTCTCTTGCAATCTGTGTTGATGTTTGTACCATTAAGTTATTTTATCTCCTACTTTCGCAAGTTTATCTTGTAAAGCATACATAAAATCTGCTCCTTTTTCTCTTGCCTCGTTAACATTTTTTGCTCCCATTAATATGCCTGCACCATTAACAGCGGCCGTGCGTTGAACAAATTCACCGTCACTTAATTTAGCTTTAATAGAATCACTTGTTGCAGTTCCTGGTCCTTTTATAGATCCTGTTCGACGTGGAAAACCACCTGTTGATAATCCTGTTACTGGGTAACTTATTTCTTCCATTGCTGCTATGTCCATTATTCCTCCTTGAGCATAAGTTGCTAATCCAGTCGTAGGATCAACGCTAACACCTAAGTTTCGAATACGACGCTCTTCAGGAGGACGTGCATATTGTCCACCATACATGGTGTCTACAGAACTCATATATTTTGAAGGATCTGCTGGTCCTGGTTTAGCAGCATCTTGTTTAGCTGCTAAGTAAGCTAGCACTCCTGGTCCAAGCGCAGATAAAGCCTGCATGCCCATTCCAGGCCCACTTACTTTACCTTCATCATCTTTTACAGGTTTAAAACTTTCTAAAACTTTTTGAAAGATAGATGGTTTTGCTTGATTTTGTTTAGTTTCTCCACGTTGAAAAAAATCAAACGAAGGTCGTGTAAAACTTTTTCCTGACTGAACACCGCCTCTATTTGGTAATATTCCAGCTTCTGAACCTAAATAACCTATTCCTGCTGAAGCAATCGCATCTTGTACTTTGTTACCTGTAAGTAATGAGGCAATACCTGATCCGAATGCTGCTCCTGTTGGTCCAAACATTGAACCGCCAATCATTGGAGCCGCTATTTGCAGTCCTTTTTCTAATATTCCTTTTAATCCTTTAAGCATAATCTCCTTAGCAATTTATGTTATTGAAATGTGCAAGGAGGCTGACCTTGAGATAAACCTATTTAATTATATATTTATAGGCAAAATATTGCTATATGACAATAGATATTTATGGAAAAGAAAGGAATCCCATGGCTAAGAAAGAAAAAGTAGAAGAAGTATTAAAATTTGAAGCTATTAGACCTTTTGGTCCAACTATTGTTAAAGGTAAAATGCCTGATAGTATAGTTAAGTTATTAGATGATAAAGCTTCAGAAATGTTTGAAGATAAAGAATTTGCAAAAAAATTTGATCACGCACCTCACTTAGCAGGAAATGTTAAACAAGAAACAAGATATGATCCTGAATGGTTAGGGTCACCTAGCGCTCAACCAATGATTCATTTAATGGGTGAGATGGTTAAATCTTATCTTTCTATTCCGCCTGCTAATGAAACAATTAGTCCTGAATTTGTAGGTCAAATGGTTATTGAATCTATGTGGGCCGTGAGCCAATGGGCTGGAGACTTTAATCCTTTTCATATACATGAAGGACAATTATCTGGTGTATGTTATTTACGAGTACCCCCAAGTTTACCCGATGAATATGCAAGAGAAGATCATTACCCAACAGTAGGTGATATATGTTGGTTTAATGGTCAAGCTGCTACATTTAGTGGTCACAAATTTCAACACTCTCCTAAAGTAGGAGATATATTTTTATTTCCTCATTGGTTAGCACACGGTGTTTATCCATTTAGAACTCAAAATGAAGAGAGAAGATCTGTGTCTTTTAATTTACAGTTAATAAAAAAAGAAGGAGATCCTCAAGTAGGAAATGCTGAAACAGCTAGAAGAAAAGAATTTTATAATAAGAAAAAGTGATTGATATAAATAAAACTCCAATGGTCCGTGTAACATGGGTAGATGCTCGTGACACAGAAACTGGATGGCTTGATATTAAAGAAGTTATAAATGCACCGTTGGCCGTGTGCCAAGAAGTAGGGTGGATGGTAACTAACAACGAGGAAAGAATAGTTATTATGAGATCTTATAGCAAAGATAAAGATGATATTACAGGTGGGGGAGCTATTGCTATTCCTAAAGGGTGGATAAAAAAAATAGAATATTTAAAAGTGGAATATGCAACACAATAAAAATACAGAGTTTGTTATGTACGTAGACAATTTTCTTGGACAAGAAACATTAAAATCTCTTCAGTATATACTTATTAATTTAAACTATCAACGAGCAGTAAATCCTGAAGGTCAAGTGTATGGGCTTAGACACACTTTTCCAAAAAGTTTTCACGATGATCCATTGTTAAAATTGATTAAACAATATTTTTTTCCGCATAGAAATCTTAAACCTATATCGGTAAGTGCTCACTCTAGACAAAATAAAGAAGAGCCTTTGTTTCATACCGACCATGATAAAGGGAATGTGGCGAACTTTCTTTTATTTGTAAAAGGTAAACCTCTTCTTAACAACGGCACAGGATTTATGCATGATAATAAATTATCTTCACACATTGGTTTTGTAGAAAATAGAGCTCTGTTTTTTAACGGAATGAAAATACCTCATTCAGATCTACAGTCTTTTGGGGATAGCTCTAATAGATTTACACTTAATATTTTTTATAAAGATGCAAACTAAAGTATTTATAGGAACACCTTGTTATGGTGGAATGATTACCGCTGATTATTTTAAGAGTTGTTTGCGTTTAGTAAACGAAGCTCCTAAGCATAATATTCAATTACAATTTGGAACTATTGGAAATGAATCTTTAATTACAAGAGCTCGTAATACTCTTGTTCAATTGTTTATGGACGATCCTGGTAATTATACACATCTTCTTTTTATAGATGCTGATATTGGTTTTAGTGAAAAAACAATTTTTAGAATGTTAGAGTTAGATAAAGATGTAGTGACAGGAGTATACCCAAGAAAAGCAATTGATTGGAGAAAAGTAAAAAGAAAAGTTACACAAGATCCTGATGTGGATTTAGATGAGCTTCACGCAGCTTCCTTAGAGTATAATGTTAATGTGAAAAATCCAGAATATGTAGAAGTTAAAAAAGGCTTTATAGAAGTATTAGACGGCGCTACAGGATTTATGTTGATAAAAAGACAAGTATTTGAAAAAATGGCTAAAGCCTACCCTGAATTAAAATTTAAATCAGACCAGCATTTAAATCAACCTCATGATACTCAGTTTAATTATCACGATAATTCTAACTGGAATTATGCTTTTTTTGATACAATGATTGAGCCTAAAACTAAAAGATATTTATCAGAAGACTACGCTTTTTGCAGATTATGGCAAAAAATTGGTGGAAGTGTGTATGCTGATGTTGTTAGTGGATTGAATCATCATGGAACATATGTCTTTAAAGGCAATGTAGGAACTCAATTCTTGCCACAAAACAAGAAATAATTTAGTATAGTTCTGCATGCAATTAACAGATTTAAAATTTTTACCAGGAGTAGATAAACAAGATTCTGCTTATGCGGCTGGAGACGACAGACGTTATGTAGATTCTCAATTAGTACGCTTTCATTACGGAAAACCAGAAAGGTGGAAAGGATGGGAATATTTACCTAATCCTAATGAAACCCTTATTGGAGTAGTAAGAGACACTCATTCTTGGATAAGTCTTGATGGTACAAGATACTTAGCATTAGGAACAGATAGAAAACTGTACGTATATTCAGAAGGATCTGTTCATGATGTTACTCCTATCCGTGAAACTGCTTCTCTATCTAATCCTTTTGAGACAACTTCAGGAGGAGCAGGAGTAACGGTAACAGATGCTGCTCACGGAGCTGATGAAGGTGATTTTGTTACCTTTGATAATGGTAGTGCTAACAATGTTGTAGATGGTTTAGAATTTAACAATGAATTTGAAATAACTACAGTTATAGACGCTAACAGTTACACAATTACTTTTCCCTCAAATGCTACAGGAACTACGGCCGCTGGTGGTGGTTCTGTTACAGCGAATTATCAAATTAATGTTGGACCAACTGCATCTACGTATGGATATGGATGGGGCGTTGCAACATGGGGATTAAGCACATGGGGTACACCACGAGCTACTTCTAGTGTAACTATTGCAGGAAGAAATTGGTCGTTGGATAATTTTGGAGAAGATTTAGTAGCTACGGTATTAGATGGTGGAACATATAAATGGGATACATCTTCAGGATTAACTGTGCGGGCCGTGAGCCTTGGTGCAACAGCACCTGTTGCTTCTCGTTTTAATTTGATATCGGCTGATACAAGACACTTATTTTTATTTGGAACTTGTACAACGGTTTCAAATGCCGCTACTCAAGATGATTTATTTTTTAGATTTGCTGATCGTGAAAGTTTAACTGTCTTTGCACCTACTGCAGAGAATGAAGCAGGTTCACTTAGAATTGCTGACGGTTCTCGTATTGTAGGAGCTGTTAGATCAACAGGTCAAATACTTGTGTGGACCGATACTTCACTGCACGGCATTCAATTTGTTGGTACACCTTTTACTTTTGGTCAACGACAACTAGGAGCTAACTGTGGATTGATAGCACAGCATGCAGCTATTGATGTAAATGGTAAAGCATTTTGGATGGGTGATGATGCTTTTTATATGTATGATGGGGTTGTTAAAAAAATGGCATGTTCTGTAGAAGATTATGTGTATGACGATTTAAATTTTACTAATAAAAATGATATAGCTTGCGGTGTTAATCCTGAGTTTAATGAAATTATGTGGTATTATCCAAGTGCAAGCGCAACACAAATAGATAGATTGGTTGTTTATAATTATTTAGAAGGAACTTGGTATACTACCACATTAAGCAGAACTACTTATCTAGCTAATTATACATATGAAAATACTATTGCTACAGAATATAATGCTAGTTTAACAGCTAATGCTACTACAAGCACAGGAGTGTCCGATACACCACTTGGAGTGACGGCAGGAGCTTCTTATATTTATGAACATGAATCTGGAAATAATCAAGCAGACGGCACAGCAATTTCAGCATCTTTAACTTCAGGATCTATTGAAATTGGGGATGGTGATCAATTTATGTCAGTAAGTAAGTTTGTTCCTGATTTTACTAGCTTATCTAAAGAATTAACAGTTACGATGACTTTAGAGGATTATCCTCAATCGACAACAAGTCAAACTACTTCAGGAAATGTAAGTAGCACAACACAAAAAATTAATGTAAGAGGAAGAGGAAGATCCGTTAAATTAAACTTTGCAACCGATGTAGTAGATGAAACTAATTGGAGATTAGGTTCAATGAAACTACAACTTAGACCAGATGGGAGAAGATAATGAAAAAAGGATATCATAAAACTAAAGAAGGAAAAATAGCTAAAAAAGGCTTGTGGTATAACATTCACAAAAAGAAAAAAGCTGGTAAGAAAATGCGTAAGAAAGGTGCAAAAGGAGCACCTACTGCAGCCGCTATTAAAAGAAGTCAAGCATAATGGCTAAAATAACAATAACACGATTACCAAACGCAACACCAGATTATCAACCAAGTCAATTTGATCAAATGGTACGATTACTTGAACAAATTATTTTATTTTTAAATACTTCGTATGCTCAAGACATAGAAGATAAATCGTCAGGAAGGAGTTGGTTTCTTGGCTGATACTTTTGTAAATTCTTCTCTTGATGTTACCAATACAGACTTAACTGCGGTCTATACTGTGCCTACAGCATCTCCAGGCGTAACAGGAACAGCTCCTGTTTTTCCTACTACAAGTCTTGTTAAATCTATTATAGTAGCCAGTGATTCAGCGAATACAACTTTAGTAGATATAAAATATCTAGACTCAAGTGCTACAGCTACTTTTGTTTTATTTAATCAAAAAAGTATTTCAGCAAATACAACCGTAGAACTATTAGAACAACCCTTAGTGTTGGAAGAAAGTGATATATTATATGTTCAAGCAAACGCTGCTAATCAAGTTCATGTGACAGCGAGTGTTTTAGAAATAACAAAAGGAGATCTGTAATCGACTTACATTCTTTATTTATTACCCCTGTTTTTTCTATAAATTTAGCAGGATATGAAGATCTTGTAAAAGATATTAAATCTTTACAACAAAAAGAACCTCAAACTGTTAAGGGAAAAAGCACTAAAGGAGGATGGCACAGTCATGATTATCTTCATGAAGATGAAAAATTTAGTACATTAAAATCAGAAATTGTTAATTTGTCTCAAGAAGCACTAAATCATTTAGCAGTTGAAGAGTATATGATTCCATCTATGACAGGCATGTGGGCCGTGGTCAATGGTCCGAGAAGCAGTAATCGTTTACATAATCACCCTTTTAATTACCTCTCAGGAGTCTTTTATTTAAAAGTGCCTCCTAACAGCGGTGCTCTTGTTTTTCATGATCCTAGACCCCAATCTGAGGTATTAGCGCCCCCTAAAAATAGTGGCGAAAGCATATATACAAGTTCTCGAGTTTCATGGAATCCTAAGCCAAATGATTTACTTTTTTTTCCTTCATGGTTAAACCATGAGGTAGAAGAAAATAATTCTCATGAAGAGAGAATTGTATTAAGTTTTAACTTAGAATTAAAAAGGAGAATGAATGCCTAAAATTATAGAAGAAGCTAAACAATTAGGAACAGTTAAATTAGATGATGGTAGAGAAATACCAAAGATGAGTTGTCGATCTGAAACAACAATTACTAATACAAAAACTGGTTATGAATATTCATCAGAAGAAGAAGTTAAAAAGGATATTGATGATGATAAAACAGAAACTAAAGAAGAACACATACGAAGAGATGTTAAGATTTTTGCACCTCGATTAGCCGATATGATTGCACCTACTAAGAAATCTTAAGCACTACAAGCTTCACATTCAGCATCCGCTTCATTTCCGTTTAACATTATTTTTTCACTAGAAGTATCATGACAGCCACATCCTTTAAGGTGTTCTGATAGTGTTTTTTGTAGTCTTAAATTATCTCGCTCTGAGGCTAATAAACGTTCGTGGTAGCGGCTCACCTTGTCAGCGAGGACAGCTATAGCTTTCAATACTTCTTGATTTTCCATAATATCTCCTGTGATTTAAATTTTTGGGTGAGATCTAATTTAACCATATTTTATCTGAAAGCAACATAACTTTTTAAAAATGTTTTATTGACAAAGAATATATGATATGAAAGAGCCAGAAAAAAGAATGAAAGACGGTATATTATGATACTTACTAAAAAACAAATTAAGAGTATACATAATGAGAAAGTAACTTTTATTAAAAATTTTACTAAGCCTAATAAAATATACGATTTTAATTATCTCTCTATTATTGCGGAAGAGTATGTAGGAGATCAAAACGGAGTGCAAATCTATTCTAGAGGAGATTCTTTTGAAACCGTATGGGGCGTAAAACATATTCACAATGTGGATTATGACTTGTTTTTATATTATGATTTTTTTAAAAAATTATTTAATTTTACAGATGATTCACGTAGCGGAGTAGATTTATTTTTTTCTTTTTCTTCTTGTGTAGGTCCTCCTCATGCAGATGAGGAAGTAGTTTTTCTTTTAGGTTTGTATGGAAAAACAATTTATAAAGATTTTAAACACAAAACGGATTACACTATAAACGCTGGAGATCTCTTGGTTATTCCAGGAGGAATTAGACACAAAGCAATTGCTTGTTCTCCTCGCATTATTGCTTCAATAGGATTTTTTGGTGACAGAAACAAATAAAAATATTTTATCGGTTGATTGCGATTTTGTTAAAGATTCTAAATCTTTAGTAGAATTAATTAAATTTGTTTTACAATATATAGATAAGATAGAAGATACCCACATCGTAATATCTCAAAAACATGTAGACATATATTATATTTTAGAACCTCTATTAAAAAATAAAAAAACTATAGATGTAGTTTCTATTGATCATCACCATGATTTAACTTATCCGCACTTTCCTATTGAAAAAGGATTAGCTTCTAGCAATTGGCTTGGATATTATTTAATGAAACCTAATTTTATTGATAATGCATATTGGTTATCTAATTATACATCAGATCCTGATGCTGGAGTTAAATGTGAAGATTGGATCACTATTACTAAAACATTTGACGATATTGCTTTTGATTCATTTGATTATCTATTTATTTGTGAATCTCCTTCTTATGCTACCAACGAATTTTCATTGTGTGCGTATAGAATATTAATAGAAATTATAACAAGATTAAAAAATAAAGATAAATTTTTCTTTATGAAACCTACTTTACTTAACCATAAATATGCCTTTATTAACTAGCCCTGATAATAAAAAAGTTTTTTTTATTCACATACCTAGAACAGCTGGGCGTGCTTTATCTGAATGGTTTGTGCAGAACAATTTTAATATTGAGCACTATGACTGGAATCATTTAATTAATGATAATCCTGTAGGACATCTTTGTTATCCTGATTACAATATTCTTCCAGGAGTAAAAGACGCTTTTAAATTTGCAGTAGTACGAGATCCTTTAGATAGATTTCTTTCTATGTGTCGCATTGTAGATTATGATTTTAGTAAAATAAAAACTAAAGAAGAATTTAAAAAAACTATTAAAGATTTAAAAGAACAAACCAAAGGAATGAATTGGTTTACTCCACAACATTATTTTATTGATAAAAAAACAGTATGGTGGAAATTAGAAGATAGATTTGAAAGAGTATTTGTAGAGTGGTTAGCTCTTCCTTCATATGGAAATGTTAAGTTAGAAGGAAAGATAGGGGATTATCCTAAAGAAGATTATGATAGGAAGCCTCTTCCTTTACTTTCTATGGAAGTAAAAAATTTAGTTAAAGAATATTATAAAGAAGATTACGAAAGATTTAATTATGAACATAGATACCTTAGATAATCCAACTTATCATTTTTTTGTGAAGAACTACGAGGAAAAAAATATTCCCTGTTTAATAAAAAATTATTCTTTAGATTGGCCTATTTTTAAAATGCCTGATTACTACATAGCTAAAAAATTAAACATAGGAAATTTTTATCAGTATTTAAAAAGAGATTGTAATTATCTTTTACCTGACAAAGAAGATGTTTTTTATATAAGAGATTATTTAATTGCTGATAGTGTTCTGCATAATTCTTATTCTATTCCTTCTTACTTTGCTGATGCTTCTTTTCAACCTGATGAATGGAAATGGTTATATTGGGGTCCTCCTTCTTCTTCTTCTAAAATACATACGGATACTACAGAGTCATCTGCATGGAACGTTGTTATCTCGGGTAAAAAAATGTGGTGGTTTTGGTTTAATAATAAAACTTATTATTGCACTCAAAAAGAAAAAGAAATTATTTTTACTCCAGGCAACATAGAACATGCAGCTTGTAACATAACTTCTTGTCTTTCTATTACTCATAATTATTTAAGAGATCATGAAAAAATTAAATGGGCTACACAATGACAGAGCTTTACACTTATAGTAATACTTCAATATCTCCATTAATTCATTTTATTAATTTGCATTTTAAACATAAATTAATTGGTGCTGAAATTGGTGTGGGGCAAGGTTTATCAATGTTTGAAGTTTTAGAAAAATGTGAATTAGTAAAAATGTATTATGGTATTGATTCTTATCTTCCATTTGAAGATCACATTACTTACGGAAAAGAAAAAATATATCATGATCGAAAAAGCCAAGACCTTAGTAAAACTATGTTATATCATTATTTAAAACACAGTAAGGGAAAAGAAAAAATAAAAATAATTGAAAAAGAATCTCATATGGCCGTGGAAGAATTTCCTAATGAATACTTTGATTTTATTTTTTTAGATGCATTTCCTACTTATGAAGATGCTGTACAGGATTTTACTTTATGGTTTCCTAAATTAAAAGTTAAAGGATTATTTTGTGGCCACGACTTTAATAATAAAATTATTCAAGAAGCGTTGTTTGATTTTTTAAAATTAACTAAATTAAATAAAAAATTAAGTATAGCAAATGACACATGGGCTTTTATTAAATGAAAATTAAATATTTTTATTTACAAAATAGTTTACCTGATTCTTTACGTTTATCTTTTGATAAAGAAATACCTAATCAAGATAAAGGGTATCATCGTTGTTATGCACATAAATGGGCCAACTTAAATAGATTTACTGTAAAATGCCCTTATGATTTAAATTTTAGTATTAACCCTATTGAGGGACAAGAAGAATATAGTATTACTTTTCATGACGTATACACTTCCAATTTATTTAAAGATGGATTAATACAAGTAACATTTAGTGATGCAGTAGTTCGTCACAAACCTGTTTTTCAACTTCCTTTAAATGTAGTTTTCTACACAAAAGAAACTTGTTTTTTAGAAACAGGATGTTCTAACAACTTTCAACATAATTTAAAATTTATTAATGGTAAGTTTGATATATCATCTTGGGTTCGTCCTCTTAATGTAGCTTTTGAAATACAAAGTTACACACAACCTGTTCGTATAAAAAGAAATGAAATTATGGGAGAATTAATTTTTCATACATCTAAAATTAATGAAAATATTATTTTAGAGGAAAATAAAAATCCTTCTTCTCAACTTTTAAATTTAAGTGAAGGGAATTCTAGAGTATCAGGATATATTAAAAATACTAAAACTTTAATTAGTAAAGGAAAAAAATTATTACAGGAAATTATATGAATATAAATATTGAAACTCATTCATTGTTTACGGAAAAGGTATGGACTTTTAAAATACCTGATCACGCTACATGGAAAAGCCATATAAACAATATTGTTAAAGTAGAATCAAATAAATCTATACATCAACATTCTACTTCTCCTGAAGAAGAGTGTAATGTTAAAGCTTCTCGCACAGGATGGTGGTCACATTTTCAATATCCTGTTTTAAAAAATTTAACTGACTTTATTGGAAATAATTGTTTAAATGCGATTGCTTCAGCAGAAAAATTTGATATGCCTAAATTTACTGTAACTAATTGCTGGATTAACTGGTATGATAAAACTCAGTATGCAGAAGTGCATAATCATCATCTTCATCCTCTTTCTGTTGTTTACTTCGTAGATCTTCCAGATGAAAATTCTAATTTTTTATTTCATAATTATTATGGAAGAGCTTTAAAAAATGATGATGACAAATTATTAAATGTAGAAGAAGGAACAATTATAATTTTTAATGGATCTCTTCCTCATTCAGTTTCTCCTAATCTTTCTGATAAATTAAGAGTTACTTTTGCTGCTAACTATGAACCTGTTTTTGAAGAAGAAAGAAAAGAATATTAATGATACAAAAATCTAAATTAATTATAGATAATAAAAAACAATTTGTTAAAGAAATACATTTAGCAGCTAAAATTCATAAACACGCTTTTCCAGAAAAAGATCTAACGTGGGGATATAATCTTTATAATACATTTGGTATTACTTCTCCTTCTAAATTATTTTACGAATTGTTTAAAGAATTACGCAAAGTAATTTTAGATTATACTGATTCTAAATACATATGGATGCAGTCTTGGATTAATTTTCATCAACCAGATGAAGTTCTTCATTGGCATAGTCACGAGTGGGATTTTCACGGGTACATAACTATTGAACCTCATCAAACACGAACTGTATTTGAAAACTTTGAAATTATTAATGAAGTAGGAAATATTTATATTGGCCCTGGAGATCTGTATCACAAAGTTATTGTAGATAAAGAATTTGACACTCCTCGCATAACTCTTGGTTTTGATTGTCACACAAAACCTTTAGAACAACCTAACACCACAATTGGTTTAATACCTTTAATAAGATAATGGAGTATTATTCTTTTTCAAAAAATATTATAGCATCTCAAGATTTTTTACCTTCAGATATGATAGATAAGCTGTATGTAGATCTTTTAAATTTACGACAAAAATTTGGTATTTCTCAATGGCAATCTGATAAAATTAAAAAAGAGTTTTATTCTCCTAATTGTGGAGGATTTGATTTTTGGGTTACAGATAAAAATGTTAATGAATTTAAAAACACTACTATTTTACAATTAAAATCATGGTTTTTACAACAAGGATTATTAGCATACATTCAAGACAATTTTTCTAATTCTGTTTTTGAGTTATTAAATAGAAAATTAAAATTTTCTATTCATGTAGTATCATATAATAAAGGTGGTTATTATAATTGGCATCAAGACATTCATCCTCAAAATATATTTACAATGAATTTAATTTTACAAAATCCTAGTAATCTTAAAGGAGGAGAATTTTTATTTAAAGACAATAATAAAATAATTAAAACTAATAATACTCATAACTTTTTTTGTTGTTTTCCTTCTTTTATTTGGCATGCGGTTAAACCTTTACAAGCAGAAAAAGAAGTATCTTTTTTAGAACAACGATTTAGCATTCAATATTGGTGGAGATTAGATGAGTAAAATACATAAAAATATTCTTTCCGCAGATTCATTAAAAAATATTCAATCAATATTTATGGGAAAAAATAATCAAGTTCCATGGTTATTGGAACAAGAAATAGCTTATAAAGGTGATAAAGGAATTTGTTTTCAAAGCAATATTTATCAAAATAACGAAGTTGTAAATCCAGGTCTATACAAAGTTATATTTCCATTATTTAATTTTTTAGAAAAAACAGACCTATGTCCTCTTATTATTCACAGAGCTAAAGCAAATATGTACTTAAAAACTCCTATTTTAGAAGAACATGGATCTCACAAAGATTACGAAAATACTAAAAAAATGGTAAAAGGATTTGTATTTATGATTAATTCTAATGATGGATTTACACGAATTGGTGATACAAAAGCTTTTTCTATTGAAAACACAGGAGTTATTTTTAACAGTTGTATGCCTCATAATAGTACAGGCTGTACTAATCAAGAATTTAGGCTTACTATAAATATAAATTATTTATGAGCGGCGTTATTTACATAAAAGATAATTTTTTTGAAGAAAAAATGTTAAAAACTATTCAAGAAGAAATAGTAAAAGTAGAAATGAAGCCTCCCCCAGATGAAACTCGAGCGTATCAATCTTCTTATTGGTTTGATCATAAGTTACCAGTCATGTGTGAGCTGCAAAAACTAATATATAAAAATATAAAACTTTATTTTAATATGGAAGTAGATGTAAATGAAGTTACGGACGTAGATTGTATGTATACTATGTCTAATGCTAAAGATCATCCTCGTCCTCATACGGATGGAATGGCAACTCATCAATGCCTTATTTATATAAAAGGAGATCCTCTTTTAGCTAATGGCACAGGTTTTTATACAGCTGATCCAGAAGATAAATTAAAATTTCATTTAAACTTAAATGTAGGATTTAAAGAAAACAGAGCTGTATTTTTTTCTTCGGATAATTGGCACTCTCCTATGCAATGGTCAGGACCTAGTTCTTGGAGATACAGCATTGCTAATTTTATGACGATGAAAGGAAAAAAATGATAAAAAAAATTTATATAGATGAAAGATTTGTTGCTAAATTTACAGTTCCTAAAAAATATATTAAAGACTTAAATCTTCGTTATGAAAATGCAAAAACACATTTAAATAGTTATGGAGCTCGTTTAGCAGGAAGATTAGATTCAGAATTAAATATGATGGGTTTGATAGATAAAACAGAAGGATTTAATTACATTGTTAAGTGTATGAATGAATACATGAAACAAAGTCAAGAATTTGAAGTGTACAAACAAGGACAACTTCATTTAAATATTAATGGTTGTTGGATTAATGATATGAGAGCTGGAGAATATAATCCTCCTCATACACACCATGACGGAACAGGGTGGTCTACTGTTTTATTTTTAAAAGTTCCTAAGTTTATTGATGATACAAAAGATCCTCACAAGTTTAAAGATGGTCAATTATGTTTTATAATGCATGGTAATTCTTGTAAGTACCTTAATCCTAAAGTTGGAGATTTTTATATATTTAGAGCAAATCATCAACACTGTGTAATGCCTTTTAAGACAAAAAAACCTAATGAAATAAGACGATCAATGTCTTTTAATTTTATAGAGAAACTTCCTGATGTTGAATAAAAAAATAAAATTTATTGCTACTAATCAAGAAATGGTAGACATATGGCCTCATCCACGTCCTGCTTCTCGTTTTATTCCTAAAGAATATAAAAAACTAGAAAGATTTACTAAAGGCAATATACATGAACCAACTATTAAAGTATGCATACCTTTTCTTGATTCTTTAACAGCTGGATATATTATTCCATTTGATCAAGATTATTTAGTTGATCCAGTAGAAAATGATTTTACTGTTACCCCTGCTAACAAAGAACAAAATGATTTTGGTTATCATAAAATAGCTCAGTTACCAGTAGAATGGCAAAAAAATTCTGGTAAAAAAACAGGAAAATTTATTAACAAATGGCTTGTTCAAACACCGCCTGGTTACAGTTGTTTATTTACACATCCTATGAATAGATACGGCGAAACTAGATTTAAAATTATTGATGGTATTGTCGATACAGATACTTATCTTAATACAATTCATTTTCCTTTTATTTTAAATAAAAGAGATAAACAATTTTTATTTAAAAAAGGTGATCCTATGGTTCAAGTTATTCCATTTAAACGAGAAGCATGGAAAATGTGGTCTGGTTTTTATTACGAAAAAAAACACAGTCAATCTCTTAATTTGCTTTTAAGTGAGTGGATTGATAGATATAAAAAGTTTTTTTGGAAGAAAAAAAGTTTTAAATAAATTATTCTGCAGGTGGATCTGAAGGATCATCAGGATCTTCGTAATTTGGATCAGCTATTAATTCATCTTTTCTAGTCTGTCCCCAATCTAATAAATTTTGAACTGTAGTAGTACCCGTAACAATATCGCTTGTAGAATTTAAAGCTTTTTCAGATTTCATTTTTTCTTGCTTATTACAATATTGAACTTCATTGTCGCCCGTTAAAGTATTATAAATAACATAATGAATGTTAGTATCACTTTCTTCACCATGAGGTAAAGCAGGCATATTATCTCCTCTATCTGACCATTGAATGTAAAAATTATCTACTTTTATATAATCTTGATTTGATATTACAATTTCTGTTGCCATTATATTTCTCCTTAATGTTTTATAATATAGTTAACCACCACATATGGTGAGAATGAATTAGTTCCTGAAGCTGCAACAGTTCCTGTAAGAGTTCCTGTTGTAGTTACAGCTACAGTTCCTGTAAGAGTTCCCGCTAAAGTTCCTGTGCTGTGGTTATGAGCAGTACCACTACCCTCACTACCTGAAGCAGTATAACTAAAACGACCTTGGTTTGATTGCAATCTTCCACTTCCTGTCGGGCCACCTCTTAACAACAAAGTATGTGTATGAGAAGCTAATTGAGCTGTAGTTAAAGATGTATTTCCAATGTCTCCTGTCATAGTAACCGATTGGTTATTAGTTACTGTGCTTGTTGCACTTACTGCTTGGTTATTAGTTACAGCGACAGTTACGGTGTTTGCTCCACCTGTAGCCGCTAAATTGTAAGTGCTACCGTCATATCCTTGAGGAGTTTTTCCTTGAAGATTAGGTACATTAAAAGTTGTTGATCCGTTTCCAGCTCCATAGGTAGTAGAAATTACCGCAAATAAATCTGCATAATCTGTTCTTGAAATAGCTGCTCCGTCACATAATACATAACCCACAGGAGCAGTTGCTTTTCCCCAAGGCTTAATTGTACCTACTTCACTTCTATTTGTTATATCTTGTAAGTTAGCCATTAGTCGTTATATTTCAACCTCCACCCATTTGTTGAATCGTAATATACCAGAGCTATGCCAGCATTGTTAGTGCTAATTGTTAGATCTGATGCTGCACCCTGAATTTTTTCAGAGTTACGACCAACTGTAATGTTATAAGTAGCAGCACTTCCTGTGCCATCTATAATTTTAACCTGCTGTCCTATTGAAGGAGATGCAGGTAGAGTAACTGTAACTGCCGCTGCAGAACAATCAACAAAAATATTATCTCCATCTGAAGCTGTGTAAGGAGAATCTGTATTGTCTTTTTCAATCCATGCTTCACCCAATCCAGCAAGAGAAAATATATCATACCAATTTGTTCCATCAGTTGAAACTAAACGATATTTTCCGTTAGTAATAGTAACTGTGTTACCTGTCGCCCCTAGCCTTGCAGATATGTCTGCACCGCCTGAAATATTATTGTAAATTCCGTATGTCTTCTGAGTAGCTGGGAATTGAACAGTATGAGTTGTCGATACAGTTCCACTAAATAATAATTGATTTTGTCTAGCTTGATTGTTTGCTTGAGTTTGAGGACCATCAGCATTTGTTAAAGTAGTTGAAGTTCCTGTTGTAATTGCGGGTACAGCATATACCCCTGCAATAGCATATTCAAAAACCTGAGAAAAATTGTTATTGGTAATAGTTCCCCATGTACCAGAATTTTGTCCTGTTACTTGTAGCTCTATTCTTAGACCTGTTGAATATGTTGACATTTAATCTCCTAATAAAGTTTTATTGATTATTATAAAGTTTGTCAAAACTTTTATGCAGCCTTATGAACTTCTGTCCAAGTCAGAGAACTGTTAGAATCATCAACTTGAGACCAAAAGATCCCACCTAATGTTCCAGTACTACTTGTAGCAGAAACTCCAGTTAATGTAAAGGTTACATCTGTTTGAATATTTACCGTACCAACAGAAGTAGTGGCTTCTTCGCTAGGAGCCATATAACTTGTTTCTTGAGTAACATCACCTTCACTGGCTGTTGCACTAACTCCTGTAACAAAAATAGATGTTCCTACATCTCCTACAGCAGAAGTCATGCCTGCAGCTGTAGGATAAACTCCTGGGCTAATAGCTATAGAAACAGATCCTGTATCAGCGTCTAACTCTGGCTCAGAAGCTGCTACAACAGTTATTGTTGCATCAGCAGTTATTGAATAACTTCCAATAGAACTTTCTAATTTATAAGCTGCTTCTGAAACATCAATAGTTATAATTTGATCGGTAGTTACAGTAGAACCTGTTCCACTTGTCGCTGTTAACTCATCAAGAGAAACAGCATAAGATCCACCAGAAGCACCCCATTGTTGATCTCCCCAACCAATAGCAGCTCCCGTGGTAATATCTTTAGATCTATTCCATCCTGCTCTAATTTCTACAGTAGTAGTAACATCACCTTCATAAGAAGTAGCATCTGTGCCTGTAATAGGGAAAATAAAATCAGATTGAACAACGTACGTACCTATAGGCTTCCACTCTAATTCGTTACCTCCAGGCGTTGCAATAGCAATACCTGTAGCTACTGCATTACCTGCAGTAGATGTTAACTCATCAAGAGAAACTGATATAACCTGATCAGTAACAACTGTTACATCTTCAGTAGATGACGTGAGGCCTTCACCTGTAGCTTCTACAGGAGCATACTCATTCCATGCACCTGAGCCCCAAGTCAGTCGGCCC